>Ga0247823_10000164_pt1 | contig 55781 bp, 56 predicted proteins | sample 13C_PalmiticAcid_2_FD_192426 | JGI IMG/M metagenome (GOLD analysis project Ga0247823, IMG submission 192426) | Soil microbial communities from agricultural site in Penn Yan, New York, United States - 13C_PalmiticAcid_Day30 | ecosystem: Environmental > Terrestrial > Soil > Agricultural land... | reverse complement strand
ATGCCAAGGCACGCTCTGCGAGGTTGACACGGCAACAATGCAGAAGCCGCCGAATCTGAACCCAAAAGCAAAACGCCCCAGAACCCTTATCGGGCGCTGGGGCGCATAAATACTGGTGGCCTGGGGCAGCTTCCAAAAAGCCGCTGCAGGCCGCGCCAGTTCTCGTTTTCCACCAATCCCCGGCATCGCGGGTACACCGTAGGTACCGCAAACCGCGAAATTGAACCAGCATTCTACCGTCGTCGCGGTGTAGCGCACTGTAGCGTGGTGGAGCGCGAAGTCGCTATGGGGAAAAGCCGGACCGGAGTTCTTCCGCTCAAGGCGTAGCAGCGGGAGCGTCCACAGCGGCAGTCGTTTTCGGCGGCCCTTCTTCGGGGACTCCATATGCTTCCCCGGTCAACAGCAGCACCGACACCTCGGGCTTGGACTGTCGCAGGGAAGCCACGGACGCAAGGTAGCGCCTCGGCTCGGCATGTGGGATCGCCACACCGTATTTGGCGTTCAAGCCCACCGGCCGCATCTCAAAACACGCCAAGCCGGCGCCCAGCGTGATCAGCTTGCTTCCCAGCGGGGTCATCACCAAGCGGCATCCTCCGAGAATTGTCATGCTGTTTTGATAGCGCCGCATCGCGCCGAGCAGCTGGCGGTAAGCTTCGAACGGGTGAGACTCGTTGGCGTAGAGGATATTCGACGTCGGCGTCTTTCTGCTATCGAACAATGGCTCCCGGTACTCGACCAAGAGCCGATCGGCGCGTCGTGGGTCTTTCGAGGGGTGAGGCAGAACCGGACAGACCTCGGCTTCGGTCGGAATGGAGGCCGCAATCTTCTGCAACTGATTGACTCGTCCTTCACCCAGGACCGGAAACCAGACCAAAGGCCAGTCCTGCACACTCTCCGCCTGCCACGCGGCGAAGAAGCCCGGAATGTTCAACAGATCATTGCTTGGATCCTCGGCGCGAATCTCGCCGTCGAGCTTGGCGTCTTCGGCAACCAGCACTTGGAAGTTCACGCCGCCGGCATACAGAGGATATGCCGCCCCCTCGTTCCCTAACTTGTCTGGCACCAGTTTTTGCAAAATGTTGGTCAGCAGCGCGAGATACGTGGCGCGCGGCAAGGAACTGACGTCGAGGATGATGTCGGTCTTGCCGTCGATCTCATCCAGCACCGCTTTGACGCGCTGACGCAAGGCGTCGCTTGCACTGGTCTCTTCCTCGTCGCCCTCCGGCGTTTCCACGGCAACCGTTGTCGTCGGCCCCAGCGGCAAGAACGCAGCCTCCAGGGCTGCGGCGTTTTCGTCGGTTAGTTGCTGGATGCCTTCGTCCAACTCGTACCCGTGAAATCCCAGCAACAACAGTTTGGCGCTGACAGTCTTGCGGCCGGTTCCTTGCTGGCCCGCCACAAACTCTCGCATGACGGTCTGTGCCCGAACATCGAAGCCACGGCCCGCGATGTACAGCAAGTTCACAGGGCGATTCTTCAGCAAACTGTCCCACAGCTCGTGAACGGCATTGCCACGGCGAAACACGTAGTGGTCCCAAAGCATGCTACGTTACCTCCTGCTTCTTACGTGTCGGTGTCAAGCGCCGCTCCATCCACTTCATCAGATCTCCGACGGAAACATCGCGCCATCCGCCCATTTGAAGTGGCAGGCCATAGTGCACGCATAGCGAGCGATTCAAATAGAAGATCGTGCCGCTGTCCCGTGATCCGGTGGCTTGGCTCTCGCGCTGGACGAGGAGGTTCTCCGCGACGCATTCCGCGAGCACTCGCTGCAGGGTCGTGCCGCTGGTGCCCAGCGGTTTGGACGGGGCACTGAGCTTTCCAAGCTCTGAGCGAGACAAACGCACCCCGGTCACACCTGGCGCATAAGGCGCATTGGGTGCGAACGTTTGGTCGTAGCAAAACGCGCCTATCGAATCCAGAAGCCGCTGCGCCCGAGTCCCTTCACTATGAGACTTGGGGATGAACTCGCGCTTACGGCCGGCCGCCTCGCGAAGGAGTTTGTCTTGTTCGAGGGGCAGCAGGATCGGCTCAGATTTCCGCAGGACTTGCTTAGATTGCAGACCAACGTACAGAGCCGCGGCAAGAGCCAGCAACTCCTCGACGTTGCTGGTCGCCATGACGCACAGCCGCTCGAATCCGAAGTAATAGGGTATGCCCAGTTCTTCGTGCATAAACAGCTCAGCTGCCCCTCGCAGCTGGGAACTGTCGCGATCCTCAAGTTCTTCGGCTGTCAACGTCAGGTCCAGGGACATCTGGCGTTTCGATTCATCGCGAACCAACAGGATGCGAGTGACGTAGAGTTCCAGCAGCGATTCCAAATTCTGATCGACGGTGTACTGATCTGCCCGCGTGAGCCACTGCTCGTAGCGCACGTTCGCTTGAAGGCGTTCAACTTCGCTGCGAAAGCGCGCAATGCCTTCTGCAACCTGGCTGCGCACCTCACTGCTGACCAGCTTGTCGCGCAAGCACTGCGTGAATGAACCCACTGGCACCATGTCCTGGTTCTTCATGCGACGGTCCAGGATGTTCTGCGCATAAGAAGTGAACTGCGCCGCACCTTTGGCATCGCTCCACATCTTGTCCAGGTTGTACTCGCGCAACTCGCGGCCTTCGCGAATTCCTTGGGACAACAACTCGGTTCCCAACGCCACGGTACGTTCCGACAGCCAGACCGGTATGGAAGGCCGCATCACCGTCAGCTCGTCGATCAGCAAGGCTCGCTGTTTGCGTCGCAACTTATGCATGTCATCGACCATCAGCAGGCGCTGACTTGCAACAACCCGCTCTTCATGCATGAACTTAATGGTCTGCAACCACAAGACACCTTCGAAGCGAGGATGGGCGGGCAAAGGCGCGCCCTCGGACCCAGCGAAGGTATCCAGTTGCGCGTAAACCCGCTGTTCGTGCTCCTCTGCCCAGCTGACAAGCTCCAACGCATTGGTCCGTATCGGAATTCCCGTAAGGCCTGGCACCGCCCCGTAGTCGAGCGATATCTCGCCCAATTGCTCCGGAGCGCTGAAGCCCAGCAAGGCCCCGAGGCTGCGCAGCGTGCGCAAGACGATGCGGCAATCAAGCAAAGCTCGGAACAAGCCTTCCTGCTCCAGCCTCTCATTGGAAGGCAGATCGGCATACCCAGAAGCGCAGCTTAGGTAAACGCCGAGCAACTGGGGGCTGTCGCCTTCCGTCAACAGGCCACGATTTACCAGTTTCTGGAACGATTCGGACAGCTCGGGCCGGTTGCGCGAGTTCCAGAATGCACGCAGTGCCGGTGGCGTGAAAGCGCGCAGCAGTGTTGTCTTGCCCGCACCGGGCGCGCTTCGAAACACATGCACCGCGCCGTCGAACGCATCCTCGGCCAGCCTCTCAAGGATTTTGGGGGAAAACAGTCGCACGAACTCCATGTCCGAGGTCGTGCGCTCCGACATCCGCTCCAGAAAGGGGTTGGCGCTATATGCCATCAAAACTCCCTATGGCGGCTGACACGGGGAAACAAGCCATGCGGTTCGAACTGGTCCGGGCCCCACAGGAGATAAACCGAATTGTTCGGCGTGTTGTGCCCGAGCACCACCGGGAGAGCACACCCGGCAAAGCCCAGGCTCGCATCATCCGTTCCACCGATGAGAAAGTGCTTGTCGACCACAGCGTTGTTGACGTAGGCGGGATTCGCCAGCAGCGCCTTCAACTCGGGGCCTGCGCTTCGAGTCAGTGAAACCTCTGGCTCAATCGGACAAAGAACACGAACCTGCAGGGGCTTGAATCCGTTCGCCGTGGTAAATCTTTCAGACCAATACTCAATATGGTCGATGGCCTGCCGCGTTGCCGTGTACAGCATCAAGAATACTTCGTAGTGCGACGGGTCCACCATCTTCCTCTGGTGAAGTCGCTGGTAGATTTTCGGCAGTTTTCCTTTGAACTTACGCTCAGCTCCGTCGTACCGAATGTAGGTGTTGCCGCTAGCGGAGAAGTCGTCCAGGAGCCAGATCAAATTGAAGTGCGGATTGTCAGACGCGAAGCCCGCGGCCTTCAGTGAAGTCCCGAGGTCCTTGAGCATGTCGCCTGCTTTTTCGTCGCCCAGCTCGTAGGCTTGCCAAATCTGCTCGTTGCCGATGTCTCCGTCACTCGCGCGGCGCAGCTCGTTGGTACGTGCGCCGTCGCTCAGGCCAAGGTAGAGGGAGGTCAGCCGCAGTTGTTCAAAGCGTGGGTGGTGGGCGATCTCCTGCACCCGGAACGATGGAATCTCATGCTCCTCCGACACCAGGCGCATGCGCTCCTGCACGATCCAATCCCGATAGGCTGTGTGCACCAGATGCGAAAGCTCCGCTTCCGAGATGAACACAAGCTGGTCGAGAACCAGTTTCAACGCGGTCTGGCGATCCTGAGGCTCGAACTGATGCAGCCACAATGCCAAGCTTTCGATGAAGCGGCGACCCGGACCGAATTGCTGGTAGTGGTCATACTTGAAATCAGCCAACAATTGCAGAGTTGGAAGGACTTGGGGCACCGTTTCCAGGTCCTCCCATTCCATGACTTTTGCGAGCAGCCTGGCAGCGATCTGATCACGCATCTGAATTGCCTCCCACGGCGTTTTTGCGCGGCAAGTCCAGATGGAACACCCCTCCCGCTTCGACACGCATGCGTTCCAGATACCACAGCGTTGCGTCGACATCGCGCTTCTCGGCCGGCGCTAGCTTCCATCCGCGATCCAGCCTGCGCGAGGGCATGTCCACACTCAACGAATAGCGATGCTCAAGCAACGCCGCATCGTTCCCGGGCCATGCGCCCTGGTCACCCATGGTGAGCACTTGGTAGGGATCAATCTTGTTCTCCTGGACGATGCGTGCAATGAGTTCTGACTTGCTCACCCCGCGTGCGAGGATGTCCACCGAATGCTTGCTGCGCACCATGGTGGACATGTCAAGACCGGCTTGGCGCAAGGCATCGGCGATCACGAACCACATTGAATCCGTCGCAAGCCCTTCCCGGAATCGCACGCTTACTTGGTAGGGAGCGGTGGTACGGTGTGCCAGGATGGGAACCCCGAGGGCTTTCAGGCGCACAACAATGCGGGTGACATGGCTCAGGAACTCGCTCGTTTGCTGCGAGGGTTCTGGCGGCACATCTGCGGTGGAAATCCAGCCTCCGTTGTAGAGCGCCAACCGAATCTTAGGCAGGACGTCCGGTGGCAGAACCTCCTGCAGGCAGGTCTGGATGGAGCCGCCGCGTCCGGAGGCGATGCCTATGACAACACCGGCGCTGGCGAGGCGCACTAGATGATCGACGACATCTTTGGAAGGAGGCTCGTCCCTGGTCTGGGAACTGCACAGGGTGCCGTCGTAGTCGAACACGATGGCCTTGAAGCGCTGCTGCCGGACTTCGTCTGTGAAGGTCTGCGCCGCACGGCGCATCGTGCCGTGATCTCGCTGCGTCGGCCAGTGGGCTCCGAGTACCTCGTATTTTGACTGCTCTTCGGCGGGTCCTGTGGCCACAGGCAAGGGGATAGTATCCCGCAGATTGGCGTAATGAATCTCTCGCCCAAAGGTCGGTACGTCCGGCCGTCCGGGATCGACTCCGAGCGCGCGTCCGACGGCGGCCACCATGTGCATCTGCGCGACCAGCCCGGCAATCAAGTGGACAGGATCGGAGCCGGCCAGTGACATGGTAAACGTCGGGATGTCCACAGGAAACTTGCTGCGCATCCCTTCCCACAGCTTGCCCAGCGACGGCTCAACCAGCGCAAGGATGGCGCAGTCTTGAGGGCGTTGCGCGAGCCAGAGGTGCCGTCCGTGCGCGTATGAGCGCAAATCCGCCAGTTGCGTATGCAACAGTGCCCCCTCGGAGAGCTTCGACTCAAGATCGATCGCGATGGGGCGCAGCAGCGGCGAGTACACCACGGTGAGTGCACCGCGCCGAACCGCTTCCTCGATGAATGGGAGGGCCGATTCGCACCAAGCGTCTACGGGTTGGTCGCCAATCCTGAGCGCAGCAATGTCCGCAGGCATTGGCTCAGGGCGACCGTTCAGTTCACCGTACGCCCTTGCGATCAGGACGGAATCAAGGAGCAGGCTATTGGTAGCCAGGTAGCCATCCTTTTTGCCAAGTTCGAAGACGTAAGGCTTCACTCCCGGAAGGGCCCGCACATGCTCCATCAGAGGGCTGTCTTGCCGATTGGTCAGCACATGCACGGTGCGTGAACTAAAGTGCCGCGCCCGCTCCAACGCTTCCACGATGTCGGGATTCTTGCCCTCCGCCGACACCAGAAAGACAGGGCTTGAGGAGGCCAATGCGGGGCTGCAGATGATCTCCAGTGGAGTGGAGGGTCGCGAGACTCTTCCTGTATAGGTCTCGTGAAGGCTGCATAGGAGCGACGCCGCCGTGAATGATCCGCCCGATCCCACGCCGATCATGCTGGACTCCGCGGTGCTGGCGATCGCGAGTTTGAGGAAGTCAATGTCAGCGGTGCATGCGGCCGCGTAACTATGACCCAACTCTTCGAGCTCGCCGTCGTAGTGATTGCGCTCCGTCTGCATGCTCTGCTCCGTCACGCAGCGGGGGACACCCGTTTTTCACGGGTGGGCTTGGAAACCGTCCTGCCGGCGCCGGCCTTCGACTTGGCAGCTTGAACCTGTGGCTGACGATAGGCGGTGCGCAGCTCCATCAGCATCACGCCGAGCATGTTTTCCCCTTTGCCATCCACTTCGCCCCATAGCCTGTTGACGGCGTTGCTGACCGTTCCAGCCTCGACGAGCCTGGCCTCACCGGTGGCCAGGAGCAATTCCTGAAGGTCCGGATGCTGGTCGAACTTCGCCCGAAGCACACGACGCATGCGATCGAACTTGATTTGCGCCCAGTCGGGCACGACGTCCCAAACGTACAGGCCATGAGCGGCCATCGCAGCGAGAGCGGGGGTCGGCGCGCTGAGAATCCAGTCGCGAACAGCAGGCTTGCTGGCCTTTCCAGCCTGATACGCGTGTTCGGACGTGGGATACACCAACCCCTCGAACTCAATGGGGCGCTGGTACAGATTGCTGAAAGCGCCAAACGGCTTTTCATTGGCCCGGTAGAAGTGGATTTCACCTGGAGAAGCGGGCTTATTGCTTGGCTGTTTTCGGCCCGATTGCGGCGTCTTTGTCATCGTTAGATTCATTTCTCTGGCTGCTCGACCTTGAGGCCCAGCTTGCGGCAATGATCGAGGATCAACACTTCGAGCAAGCTGGTAAGGCTCCTGCGTTCATGATCGGCTGCGGCCTCCGCAGCGACCTTAACCTTTGGGTCAAGACGCACCGTAAGAGTGGCGGTCTTGATCTTTGGACGTCGAGAAGCGGCCATAGCCTAGTGTTTTGATGATGAACGAGAAGCAACAAGTGTACTGCATTTTGCAGTACACCCCGCTGACCCCTTTCACTGCGCAGTGAGCCTGCGCGCGCTGTGGCATAGACCGGTCGTCGCCCGGGCGCAGGTGGATCCAGATAGAGAGGCGCCCGAAGCGTCTGGTGCGATAATCGCGGTAAGGCTTCGGGCAGGAGCCTGCCACCCGTCATAGCAAAGCTGTTGACAGCACTGCCGACACTCCCTCTCTTCCCGCATGTCATGTTCGGGTTCGAGAAGCGGCAGACGGGTGACGTTTCGTCATGAACTCAGGAGCACTGTCATGTCGAGTGAAGCTATTCGTCCGTCCACTATGGACGGCATCAAACGCCTTGCCAATTCGATCAAAGTCGAACGAGGCATCAAACACTTACCCGCTCTGGAAGTCGCCGCCCAATTGGCCGGCTTCCAGAACCTCAAGCACGCACAAAACGTGTTGAGAGCCGGCGGCAACCGTTCGAACGCACGCCCGGGCCACCGTCTCTACCTCACCGTTTACTGGCGCGACAAGGAGTCGGACACCCGCGGCCGCGAGACGCTGAGCATCTGGCTCGGTACTTTGTGGAGCGACCTTGTCACTCTGACGCAGTTGGACCACCACCGTGCGCTCAGCGATTTCCGGCCTGAAGGCCCGGACCATCTGGCGGTGCGTCATCTGACGCATTCCCAGTCCCAGGCGCACCGAGATATTTGCGCTGCCGCACGTACGCTGCAGTTCATGGACGCGACCAAGCTGCGGCCCTCGAAGAGTCACAGCCGCGCATTTCCGGCCGGCCGGTCCAGCAATGCCGTCCCTGGCCGGGACCACTACAGCGTCTGGTACGACCGGGAGACCAAACGCTATCTGTTCGTCGACGAGCCTTACGAGATGGCAGTCGAGGGCAAGGCTGCCGAGCGCGCAGCCTGGTCTGAGCGTCATGGATTCACCATTGCTAAGCCGTCGTGGCCCGGCATGTACAACCCGGACGGCGGCTCACGGCTGTACCTCATCGCCGATGCGGCGAAGGGCGTTCCGTTGGCGCCCATCGTCGCGGCATTGGATCGTCTGCCGGCGCCGATCGTGGAAGCGACTTGGGATGGGGAATCGGCGCCGTCCATGCCGATCTTCTTTAGCCCCGGCGCGATCGCCCGCAATGAGACCGCTGCGGCCAAGCCGGCGTCGGAGTCCCGCAAGGTTGCAAGGGGACCGCGCAGCACGGTGGGCTATGTACAAACTTTCGTAGGCCCGCAGCGTCGCCCAAAAGGTAGGATGCCGATCGAAGCTCACGCGCAAGTCGGCACCCTGCTCAAGTCGGTGCTTGTGGCTTCGCACCACCGCAAGGGCGTCTACAACCGTGTGAACGGGATTCGCAGCGAGCTCGATGAGTGGACGCAACGGGAATACAACCATGCCGAGTTGCCCAGCGAGCAGTTCTTCGACCTCTATTACCACGAGTCCGGATCGTCTTTTGCGCGCACCCTCTCGGCGGATGAACGGGCCGTCCACGTCGTTAGCCTGGGACACGTCAAGCAAATCCTGACCCAACACTACCCCGACAGCCCGCCCTTGCGCGCGCTGATGAAGAAGTTGGACACGGCGATCACTTCGATGCAGACCTGGGCAAGCTGACGCTGTCAGCACAGCATCCGCACCCGCGCGTCACCCGGCATCGCCGGGTCGCGCTGTCGTGCCGCGCATCGAGCCGCTGATGGCGTCTCGCCCCTTCGGCATCCATCCCCGATGCCTTCGCGCGTGCCCGCGCTGCGCGCTTCGCTTGCCAATCCGGCAACGGGGTGTGTGGCGGTGGGCTGGCTTGCTGTTCCCTTCACCGTATCACGCCGTTCTCGTCATCAAGGTCTGCGCGCACCTTGTGCGCTTGCGTCCTGGCGGCCGTCTTCGAACCCTGACCACTGCGCTGCGCCGTGCTGGTGCCGGTCTCGGGCAATCCCGCCCGATTCATGGAGCCGACGATGGCGCACGATCTCTTCTCTTTTGATTCTTCCGTTCTTCTGGTTCGCGATGTCGCGGGCGACTACCGGCCGGCTGAGGCCGGCGAGGTGCTTCAGGCCGCGCAGCGGCTGCTGGGCCAGCAGCTGCAGGGACGCGAGGTGCTGTCGTCGCCGCAGGTGGTGCGCGACTTCCTGCGGGTCAAGCTCGGGGCACTGGAGCACGAGGTGTTCGCGGTGCTGATGCTCGATGCGCAGAACCGGCTGATCCAATACGTCGAACTATTCCGCGGCACGGTGAGCCAAGCGTCCGTTTATCCACGGGAGGTGGTCAAGGAATCGCTGGCGCGCAATGCGGCGGCGCTGATCCTGGTGCACAACCATCCTTCTGGCGTCGCCGATCCGTCGCGGGCCGACGAATACCTGACGCAAACGCTGAAGGCAGCGCTGGCTCTGGTGGACGTGCGGGTGCTGGATCACCTGATCGTCGCGGGCACTGAGGTGCTGAGCTTTGCGGAGCGCGGGCTGCTATGACGCAAAGGGCCTGTCGGCTCTTGGTTCTCCCGTCGAGCGTTCGCCCTGAGCGCATGGTCGGGGGTTCCATTGCCCGGAAACGACAGAACTCGACCCTCCTGTCGCCAGGACAACGGACAGCCGACGTAGCGTCGCGCGCGGCAGCGCCCGCGACTACGACTCATCAAATGGGGCTAGCTGGCCTGCCCGGACTGCCCGGCCTGGAGGCTTTGCTCATACGCCAACTCGGCTTCACGATCCAGGTCGCGCCAGCTGTCATCGGCCCCGCCGGTGCCGCCAGACTCGACGAACACCAACCCGGCGCGCCCTGCTTTGCGGTAGGTCAGCGAGCCGCGGCAGTTCAACGTATCTCCGTTGAACATGCGGTCACCCTCCGGGTCATATTCCCCGGTCATGCTGCCGTCGGCCTCGATCGTCCATTCATCTGTGGCGGCCCACAAGTCCGCCGTCGCCGGGCATTCGAGGTCCATTTCAGGCTCGTCGGGATAGCTGGCATTGCTGTCAGCCATTGCATCGGACAACTCGTCGGAGTTGTAGATCGCTTCGGCCAGCGCTTCGCGCGCGTGCGAATCATAGAAATCAGCAACGCCTTCGTAGACGCCGGCCTGATCCGAACTGGCCTTCAACGCCACAATGCACGCCGGCGCCACCATCGACGGCGCTGAACCTGCTTCGAGACCGAGCTCGAGGATGCGCTCTGCCCCCATCGGGAGGTTGAGAACGATGATCTCGGCGTCGTCGAGGTGGTAGTCGAGCTTGGGATTCGCATCTTCGACGACCAGGGCGGCGTAGGTGCGGTAGCCCAGCAGTGCGGCGACGACTTCGGACAGATGGGAACGCTTGACGATCAAGCCTTGCGCGACAAGTGCTTGGGAGGCCGCATAGGCGGCCGAGCGGACATAGTTGCTCATCGGAATACTCCAATACTGTTCGAGCGCTGGACATTTTGTCGCTATCGAACAGCCGGTATCCGGATGGTTGATGGCGAGGGTACTTCGGGAGACTGGCAGTGGCCTTTTTCAAGCTGTCCAGAGCTTGGGCGGGCGCCTGGCCAGGATTTTACGCCCAGAAGAGCACGCACCACAGATATGGAACGGGCTCGACGTGCCCCAACATTTGCTGCGCAGCAAATGTTGCCGGCGACAAGGCACCGGCAACGCACCGCTTGCGGGAGCACGTCGGCTACTAAAGGCGAATGCCACCCGCTTTGGGCGTGGCGAACTGGTCGGGCTCCTTGCCGACCGGGAAGGCAACAACGTACAGAACGCTGACCCGCATGGGCTTTGCGTCCGACTCAACACCCCACTTCACCTGCATCTTCCGTTCGGCGTAGCGCAGCGAGACCCCAAGATCTTTCAGGGCGTCGATCCTGGACTGCAGCTCGTCGTACACGTCGAATTTCATCGTCTCGGAATAGGCGTCCGCACAGTCGCGGTAGTCGCGGAAGTAATCCACCAGCTCGGCGAAGGTTTCATCCGCTTGCCGGCTCAGCTCGAACCCCGGCTCCGACATATCCATCATGTGCGCCTCGGCCAGTTTCGCCAGCTGCTTGCCTGTCGTGAGAGGCAGCGCTGTGAGCGTGACGTGCTCTGCATCGAACTTCTCTTTCTGAGCCTTGAGTTCCTCCTCGGTTGGAATCGTAAAGGGCTTGTTGAGTGCGTCCACGTCTTCAAATTCGAACGCGACGGCGAGCGCGCGCCGGGTGTCCAGGCTGGCAGCTTGGCCCTGCTCGACGCGCTGAATGGTCCGCACGTTGAGGCCGGAAATTTCCGCCAACTGCTCCTGCGACCATTGGCGGACTTCCCGAAACAGCCTGATGCACAGGCCAAGTTCGGCAGGGGTCAGCAGACGCGCTTGCTGGGCTTGTTCGCTTGCGTTCATTCTCGGCTCCATGGTTGTTGGTTGATGAACGCAGTATGGTCAACCGTCCATTGACCGACCACGACAGCAACCCGACAGCAACCCGCCTCGGCGCTTCTACATTCCGTAGCCAAGCTCGCAGAAAACCTCACACGGTGCCATTCGACGTTAGCTCCGGTAGGCGAATTGGTCTGATATTGCTCGCCCACGCTGCCGACAGCGTCTCCGCAGCACTCTTCGTGCAGAGCGCCGCGAGGCCTTCACCGGCTGGCGTCTCTAGGATGTCTCACTTGACCCAGCCAATGACTGCCGCTCTGCGGGCAGGTTGTCTTCGTGGAAGGTAGCCTGCTCCCAAATGTGGTCGAGAAGAAGCAGCTGGCCATCCCTCGCGAGGTTCCGCAAAGCATCCACATTGTCCTCCCCGGCGTGGCGCTGCGAGGTGCTGTACTTAAAAGTCACTCGGGGCGGCAAGTGTCCGCCGGTTCGGTAGGTCACATATCCGTCATCGTCAAGTTTGATCGAGGCCACCGATGATGGATTGAAGCTATCCATATCGATCCTTGAGACGTGCGCCCTGATCCGAAGGACCATTTGACGCATGCGGGTGAACTCGGCCTTGCTCCAGACCTGGTGCATACGTTCCGCCTGCTGGCGAATTGCCGTGATGCTCTCGCGGGGCTTAATGGGATACCGCGCATTGAACAACACCATCTTCTGCAGGATGCCGAGATCCATGCGGTCTCGCTCACTGGAATCAAAAGCCACCTCCTTTGCCAGCTTCTTGAAATCGTGGCTGAACTGGCGCACATCGCGATCGAACATTTGTTCGCTACACCCTTGATAGGCCTTTGCCAAACCAGCCTTCAGGAACATCTCGACGGAATAGCCCAATAAGAGCATCGAAGCCTTAGGGAGGCCTTCGAGGTCCGCCCACATGCCCGTTCCATGTGTCCAGTTCCCCATTGCATTCAACGAACGTTTGAGCTTGCGTCGTTTCACTACCCACACTGCACGCGTCGCCTTGGAGGACGCAAACAAGTGATTGCCCTCTTTGATCCAGTCCCGTGAGTTGAACTGACCCTCGCTCTTGCTCGTCAGCATTTGCGGTCGCAATGCCGTTTTGAGCTTGCTGTCTTTGTTGCTTTCTTTCGACATGCCCCATTCTCCATCCTCTGCGACGGCCATCCGGCGTAGCAGGGTCGCGCTTTCGTGCTGCGCATCGAGCCGCTGATGGGGATTCGCCCCTTCGGCATTCATCGCTGACGCCTTCGCTCGTGCCCGCGCTGCTTGCTTTGCTTGCCAATCTGCCCCACCGGGGCCAGGTCTCCAGGGGACTGGCTGAAGCCAATCCCCGCCGCGCCAGGCTTGGCGCCCCTCGATACCGTCGACCAGGCTGCGCCTGATCGGCCAGCGCATGGTGTCGATGCGCGCTATGCGCTTGTTTACCTCCAGCTAGGCGTGCCTGCGACACGCGGTGGCGCTCGCCGCGCGGCCGTGGGGTCGTCGCTCCCCCTGGCCGTTGGCCGGGTTTCCGTCTTTCCCCTCCTTCATCGCTGATCCCGCGACCGTAGCCGCCGATGCCTGGCCGTCAAGGCGCGCAGGGCCGTGTCCTCGCCTGCGGCTGCGGGCCGCACCAACCCTGCGCTTCCTTCCTTGACGGCCAGTCCCCGTCGGCCCGGTTGTTCGCGGGCGATGAACTCAGGAAAGACGGCGGCAACGGCGACCAGCCCAGGTCACTGCGCCGAACCCACCGAAGCCAACACCGGGCTCCGAATCTTGGAATCCGGCTGGTGTGGGAAACCACAGGAGAGCCGCGCATGCAGACACCGACACCTTGAACCCATTCCTCTTTCTTCCTTTTTTCACATTCAACGTCCCGGCACGGGACAGGAGTTTTCAATATGAACACCGCTACCCTTCACGAAACCACTTCCATCGCCGCTGCTGTCGCAGCCGTCACGGCATCGCAGGAACTGCTGCTGATTCCACTGTCCAAGCTGCGGCCTTCCAGCCGCAACGTGCGCAAGAGCGGCGGCACGTCGATTCCCGAACTGGCCGCGAGCATTGCCCGCGTGGGATTGCTGCAAAACCTCAACGTGGTGCTGGCCGCCGATGGCGAGCACTACGAGGTCGTCGCCGGTCGCCGTCGCCTTGCCGCGCTCAAGCTGCTGGTCAAGCGGCGCAAGCTCGCCAAGGACTTTGAGGTGGCCTGCCTGCTGGGGTCTGATGCGGCGGCACGTACCGTAAGCCTCACCGAGAACGTGCAGCGCGAGGCCATGCACCCCGCCGATCAGTTCGAGGCCTTTGCCGATCTGGTAGCCGAGGGACGACCCATCGAGGACATTGCCGCCGACTTCGGCGTGACCCCGTTGGTCGTGCACCGGCGCTTGAAGCTTGCCAACGTCTCGCCGCGCTTGCTGGCTGACTACCGGGCCGACAGCGTGACGCTGGAGCAGCTGATGGCGCTGGCGATCACCGACGACCATGCGGCGCAGGAAGCCGCCTTCTACGAGTCGCCGCAGTGGCAACGCAGCCCGGAGGCGCTGCGCGATCACCTGACGCATGAAGAGATCGATGCGGGTCGCGATGCACTGGCGAAGTTCGTGGGCGTTCAGGTCTACGAACAGGCTGGTGGCGCAGTGCGGCGCGACCTCTTCGCGGATGAACAGAACGGCATCTTTCTCACGGATGCAGCCTTGCTGGATTCGCTGTCCAAAGAAAGGCTCGCCCCAATGGCCGAGCAGGTGCAGGCCGAGGGCTGGGGTTGGGTGGACGTCGCCCCGCGTGCCACCTACGCCGATCTGCACCAGTTCCAGCGCATGCGCAGTAAGCGGCGCGAGCCGAGCAAGGCAGAGGCCAAGCGCATCGCCAAGCTCGAAGCGCGGCAACGCAAGCTGCAAGACCGCCTCGACGACGAGAACGAGGACATGACGGACGAGCAGGCGCAGGCCGTGCAGGACGAGATGGACACGCTGGGCAACGAACTCGAAGCCATCGAGCGCGTGTTGGTGGTCTATCCGCCCCGCACGATGGCAACGGCGGGGGCCGTGGTGTCGCTCGACCACATGGGCGGCGTGATCGTGCATCGTGGGCTGCTGCGCGAAGAGCAAGCCAAGACGCTGCGACAGCAGGAGCGCGATGGGCACAGTGTAGGTGACGAAGACGAAGGGGGCAGCGAACAGCAGGAAGCCAAACTCACCATTTCTGAGAAGCTGGTCAAGCGCCTCAGCGCGCATCGAACCGCCGCCCTGCAGGCGGAAGTCGCTCGGCACCCGCAGGTGGCATTGGTCGCCGTTGTGCACAGGCTTGTATTGCGCGTCATTCATGACGCGCACTTTGGTTCGCCCATCAACATCACCGCCAATCCGCAGGACAGGCTGGAGCAGTTCGCCCCGGACGTGGCCGAGGCACCGGCTGCTGTGGGCATGCGGCAGGTGCGAGAGGCTTGGGCAGAACGCCTGCCCAGCGATTCGGATGCGCTGTTCGCCGAGTTGCTGGCAATGCCACAGCAGGAACTGCTGTCGCTGTTGGCGGTATGCGTGGGCTTCACGGTGACAGCCATCGCATCGCGTGAGGACGAAGGCCCGGCAGTTGCGCTGGCGCAGGCCGTGGGGCTGGACATGCACGCTTGGTGGGCACCGACCGCCGCAGGCTACTTCGATCACGTTTCCAAGGCCAAGGCACTGGAAGGGGTGCAGGACTTCGCGTCCGGTGAGGTAAACCGGCTCGGCAAACTCAAGAAGGCACAGATCGCCAGCGAGGCCGAGCGGCTGGCAGCGGGTACGGGCTGGCTGCCTGCGATGTTCCGCGCCCAGGAGGCAGTGGCGGTTGACGTTGCAAGCGCTGACCCGCTTGCTGAGGGGCAGGCTGAGGCCGAAGCCCAAGAGGACGCGCACGCAACTGCGTGATCCTCATGAGTCCCCGGCTGCGAGGCCGGGGACGGGGAATTTGGCGCGACGCGCGCGGCAAGTCTGCCGCGCGCGTTTTTTCGTCTGAACACCCTCCACACCCGCACTGCGCTGCGCTGCGCGCACTACGACAGTGTTCGCTGTGGTGGGTTGGGATTGCGCACCAGACGCAAGAGCATCGAAGAGCACCGGTCACCGCTGCGGCGACCGGGATTCGACAACTCAACTCCATTCCCATGAACCATCAAGGCGTCAGCGAAATTTTCTTTGAAGAGTCCTACACGGTCCCAGCGGACCAAACGGCGAAGTCACTCTTCGCGCGGCTTCCTCACGGAAGCGAGTATGCGGAGCGGCTGATCGAGTGCCTTGCCACCGGCTACCTGGTGGCCGTGATCGAATCCATCTGCATCCGGGAGATGCAGCAGCACGTCGATGCAGTTGCCGAAGTGGTGGTCGGCCGCACCATCCGTATCGACCACCTTGGGCCGATCCCGCCGGGTTCCCCTGTGCGGTTGCGCGGATGGCTCGAGCGGCTGGGAGATCGAAGCGCGACCTTTCGGGTACAGGCCCAGGACGCGCACGAGATCGTGTGCGAAGCCACCGTCACCCTCGTGGCGGCTCCGCGCGGCCCGATGGAGTCGCGCATCGCCACCAAAGTGCTGGCCCTGCAATGCGGTGGACGCTGAGGGGCAGGCGCCCCGAACCTGCGGCGCCCGGGCCGCATATCCACTTGCTGCAGTCGATGCTTGTTTACGCCGTCTTGCATTGGGGGAGCGGGCGTTCTGCGGCAACGACGGCCAGTCAGCGGCAAGCCGCCCCGAGTGGATTCCAGGCCAGGGTGAGGCGCCCACTCGGTGGCCGGCACTGATGCAGGGCGAGCGCTTTCTTGTGTCGTTGCTGACTGCCGTGGACGTCGCGCATCTTGGACGTGTGCGGAACGCTGTCGAAACGGAGATGGTGCAAAGAGCCATACGTCCTTTGCGTGCAGGATCACCCCCACAGCGGCCTTGCATTTGTCGTGAATCCTGGCGAGGGCACGGCGGCACTGCCGCCTCGGGCTTGTTCGCCACAACCGTCCACCCCGACAAATTTCCCCGACCTGCGGTCTTCCTCGCGAGGCAAATTTCTCGGGCTTCCCGGTCCTTCGCTGTGCTTCGGCCTTCGGTGCGGCGCGCCCGGACCCTCGCCGATCGGATCACGCCAAGGCCGCGATGGGCGCGACCTGGTTAACTTCAAAAGGACTTCATCATGGCCAACATCGGCACCTTCACCACACAGAACGACAGCTACACCGGCACGGTTCGCACTTTGACGCTCAACGTCAAGGTCAAGATCGTGCCCAACGACAAGGACAGCGAGATCGCCCCGGACTACCGCATCGTCGCCGGCAACTTCGAGATCGGCGCGGCCTGGAAGAAGGTCAGCCGCGCGGAGCGGCCCTACCTGTCGGTGACCCTGGATGATCCGTCGTTCCCGGCGACCATCTACGCCCGCCTGGTTGAAGGCGAAGACGGCGCGCACAACTTGATCTGGTCGCGCAGCAAGGGCGACTGAGCGTCGCCCTCGGCGCCCCGCCACCGGCGGGGCGCTTTTCCCCTGCGAGGCCGCTACTTCAACAGGTCGGGCAGGCAGTCGGCGAACGCGGGCTGGATCTTGCTCATGGGCTTGGCCACGGCTTCGTCCCACGTCAGGACCGCCAGTGCCATGGCGGTCATCGTGAGCAGCCCGTTGGAGTTGCGCAGGATCTGCAGGGCCAGGTGGACCGGGAAGCCTTCGGCCTGGCGGCGCAGCGGGTGGATGCCGCCGTGCACGAAGGAGTTCATGGCATGCCACGACACATCCTTGAAATGTGCCAGCATCTGGTGCGCCGCCGCTGGCACGCTGGGTCCGACACGCTTGCCGATCTGCTCGATCATCTCGCTGGCCGAGGGGAGATTTTTCGCAGCCTTTTCGCTCTCGATGGTCAGCTGTGCGCTGAGCTTTTCAATGGCCAGATCACTGGCCGCATATTGCAGCCACATGGCGCGGGTCAAGGCTTCGAACTGAAGCCTCATCAGGCCGACCGCCGACGTCGGCAGTCTCATCGCCATCAAGGCGCGCAGGCTGAGGCCATGCTCAAGCGCAACGGAACACATGGCGAAGGCAGCCTCACCGCGAGGGGACGGATCGAACTCGGCGCCGCCGAGCAGATTCAGAAGGGCTTCATGCAATTCGTCGGAGCGACGGAGCATGACTTCCAGAGGATCGTCGGGGTTTTCTGGCATTGGAGCTTCCATACAGGCATCGTATTCGTTCGGTGCCGTTCTTGCGCGTCAGCAGTTCGAACGGACTGGCACCTGAGTTGCGGCATTGCGGATGCCACGAAACAAGTGCATCCGTATCTGCGCCTGCTCGCCAATCAGCTTTTGCGGCTTTGCGCCTCTGAATATTTGTTGAATGCCGTATCGCTGGCTTTACGACTCTGTGCATGCTCGTAATTGCGCCGATGAGTTTTTGTGCGTCTCCGGCGATGCCGGCCGCGCTGTCGTGCTGCGCATCGAGCCGCCGGTGGCGTCTCGCCCCTTCGGGCTTTCATCGCTGACGCCTTCGCGCCTGCCGGCACTGCGCACTGCGTTTGCAGGAGCGAGTGGACTGGTTTGCTGTTCCCTTCACGGTATCACGCCGTTCTCGCCGTCAAGGTCTGCGCGTGCCTTGCACGCTGGCGTCCTGGCGGCCGTCTGTCGAACCCTGACGGCTGCGCTGCGACGTGCTGCTTCCGGTCTCGGGCAATCCCGCCCTGATTCCTTCCAAGGAGAAGACCATGACGAAGCTGATCACCGCCGAACAACACCTTCAACTCTTGGCTAACGGCCGCCAATCCCTCGAACAAGAAAACTTCGATCCTGCCCCTGTGGTCAAGCTGTTCACCCCAGATGCTGGGGCGACCTGGCTGCTGACCGAGATCGACCCGGATGACCACGACCATGCGTTTGGGCTGTGCGACCTCGGCCTGGGTTTCCCCGAGCTGGGGTGGGTCAGCCTGAGAGAGATCTTGACTGTGCGCGGTCGACTCGGACTTCCTGTCGAAAGGGATTTGCACTTCGCACCGCAGAAGCACCTGAGTGCGTATGCGCGTGAGGCGCGGTTCGCTGGCCGGGTCGTGGTCTAGCGTCGATCTATTGGCCGCCGGCGATTGCTGGCGGCCAATCCAGCGCTAACCCTCTTCCTTGAGCAGTCGTGCTTCGGTTTCAAGCATCAGTTCGCCTGCGCTGCGGCCTAAGGCGCGGGAAATCTTCAAGATCATGGCCAAGGTTGGCATGTGCTCGCCGCGCTCGATCTTCCCCATGTGGGAGCGCTCGATGCCCGCCAAGTGGGCCAAAGTTTCCTGGGCGATGCCGTCCTCGGTGCGCAGGCTGCGCACGGCATCGCCAAAGGCCCGTGCCGGGCCTGCCTCAAATGTCGTCGCGCCGGTCGGCCGCCCGCGCTGTATTCCTTGCTTCTGCATACACAGAAGCGTCGCGTTTCAAGTACATTAAAACCACGTTATCTTTAACTCATTAGATAGCGACCCAGGAGGCCAGGCCGCCGCATTACGTTCCCCTCACAAATCAGCGCCGTCGCCGTACCCCCTTGCGTTATGCGTGAGCCGAATTAGTATGTAACTACCTCACGAAGAAGCCATGGAATTCCTCACACCAGAGCAGCGAGGCCAGATGCTGGCCAACGGTGCCGCGCGGGCGCGGGGGGAGACTCATGACCCCTTACCCGTAGTCAAGCTCTACACGCTGGACGCCGGGGCCGCATGGCTGCTGACCGAACTCGACGCCGATGGAGACAAGGCCTACGGGCTGTGCGACGCCAGCACTGGCAGCCCTGAACTCGGGTACGTCAGCCTCTCGGCCCTCGAAGGCGTGCGCGGGCCGCGGGGCATGCGCATCGTGGCCGATCCGCACTTCAAGCCGCGCCAGCCGCTCTCGGGCTACCTGCACGACGCGCAGCGCGACGGTTCGATCAACGACTGACGGGTTGCTGCAACGTCGCTGATCGCGCGATGCAGGGTCGCCGAAATAGCGACCTTGCTTCTCCTTGCCTGTGGCAGCGTTCTTCTTCCAAAGGAGGACTCTGTGACCAATCCCAATCTCGAAGATCTGCCCAGCGCGCCATGGGGCATCTCTGCCGCCTACCTCTACGTGCTGGACCTCGACGACCCAGCTATCGCTTGGGAATACTTGCGCCGCCATCCGGGCTACCGCTCGGATTGGGCACGCCGCAAGCGCGTGGTGTCCTTCGCCCGATGGGGGTTGCGACAGCGCCGAAGATCCGGACATGGACGGGCGCAATGCACAACCGCTGTGGCTGTTGTCCTCTGACGACCTGCTGCATGTGCGCGCTGCGCGCGCCAACAATGCAGCAGCTCACCGATTCGACCTGTGGCAAATCCCCGGCCGTAAGCGCCTCACGCTTGATGGCTCCGACTTGACGCTGACTGCCGACCTCAACGCTCATCGCATGCGCTTGTCGCTGTCGGGTGCCTTGGCTGACGGCACCGCTTACGCGAGCACCGTGCCGCTGACCTCACATCTTCGCGGCGACCTTGCGTCCTTCAACACACAGGCGCATGCCCTGGAAGGCCATGTGCTGCATGTCGACCCTGCGCGGCCGGTTACCCGCGCGGCGCTGCTGCATTTGCGCGCTCTGCAGGCGCTCGACGCGTCGCAGGCTGGCGCGTCGCACCGCGATGTAGCGCAAGCCCTGTTCGGCCTGGAAGCGGTTGTACTGCGCTGGCACGAAGACGGTGAGCTGCGCGGACAGGTGCGCCACCTGTTGCGACGGGCGAAGGCGCACATGGCCGGCGGCTACCTGGCCCTTGCCGGGGTCTCCCATCTCGCCGCGAAGCACCCCGGAGACGAACCCATGCGCTGAATTTCTCCCTGCCCTGATCCGACCCGAATCCCGAGACTGCCTCCATTGGGCCGCGAATGGATTGCGGCCCGTCCACAGCGATGGAGTCCGTCATGACAGTTGGCAGTTCTTTCCCTTCCCGCTTGGCAGCCGCGACTGCGCCGCAGCCCTCTACGGCTTCGGCGGTCCAAGCTGGCCCCGCGAACCCCGAATTCCTGACCACCGACGAAGCAGGCGCGTTCCTGCGGCTGTCGCCGCGCACGCTGGAGAAGCAACGCGTGCTCGGCGGTGGCCCTCGGTTCCGCAAGTTCGGCGCGCGGGTGGTGTACGCGGCCGCCGACCTGCGTGCATGGGCGGACAGTCGCGCCTACGGCATGACTTCGGATCCAGGCTACGTGCAGCGCGACTCCGTGCGCTAACTGGGCGCGAGAGGGTCACACGGCATGTCGAAGCGTCCGAGCGAACGCGAACAGCTCACGCTGTTCCGCGCGCTGCCGCACAGCGACATGGCGCTGCGTGATGCGCAGGACCTGATGGCCTACCCCTTCTTCTCGCTGGCAAAGTCGCCGCGCATCGTCCCGATCCGCTTCGATGCCGGCAGCGTCTCGCTCACCGTCGAGGGCGTTCCCGAGCACGGCATCGCTACCATCTGGGACGCCGACGTGCTCATCTGGGCTGCCAGCCAGATCATCCAGGCGAAGAAGGAAGGCATCGCGCCTTCGCGCCTGATGGTGGCCACGCCCTACGAGATTCTTCGCTTTGCGCAGCGGGGTACAGGGCGCAGTGACTACCTTGCTTTGCGCGCCGCGCTGGACCGGCTGCAGTCCACGACTGTCGCCACGACGCTGCGCCAGCGGGAGCGCCCGAATGGCGGCAAGCGCACGCACCGCTTCTCCTGGATCAATGAATGGAAGGAGTACGTCCGGCCTGACGGGCGCTCCGACGGCATCGAGTTGATCCTGGCCGATTGGTTTTTTACCGGCGTGATGGACGAGGCTCTCGTACTCACTCTCGATCCTACGTATTTCCGGCTTTCAGGTGGCATCGAGCGCTGGCTATACCGGTTGGTGCGCAAGCACGGCGGCCGGCAGCCTGCGGGCTGGCGCTTCGAGATGCGCCACCTGCATCTGAAGTCTGGAAGCCTGCAGCGGCATTCCGACTTCGCGCTGCAGGTGCGCCAGTTGGTGCGGCGCCAAGCGCTGCCCGGCTATCAGTTGTCCTTGGAGCGCGGCGGCGGCATTGAATGGCTGGCCTTTCGGCCCGGTCCTTTCGAACCTTCCGAGTCGGACTTATCCACAGCTTCTGTTGAAGAACCTGTGGATGGCTTGGGGATGGACTCGGTGAATCACCCGCACGACTCACGGTGGATCGCCCGCAAAAGTATCGGTGGATCGCCCGCACCAATCGACCGGGACGCCACGCCCAGCAACGGTTTCGGGCCGCCTTAAACATCTAAAGGAATACATAAATGGAATTCACGCGCGCGCGAACCGAAGCTGCTCAAAAAACGGGCAACGCTTTGACAGAGTCAGTTCGAATACCCGAAAACCGCTTACCAGGAAGACAAGGCCGGCCTGGCAAAGTGATCGCATTGCTAAATCAGAAAGGCGGGGCGGGCAAGACTACGCTTGCCACGCACCTTGCTGGAGAGCTGGCAATGGCGGGAAGCCGTGTGACGCTGCTCGACGCCGATCCGCAAGGCTCAGCCCTCGACTGGGCGCAACGCCGTCTTCAGAACGGCCAGGAGCGGATATACGGGGTGTTCGGGTTGGCGCGGGACTCGCTGCATCAGGAAGCGCCGCAGATCGCCTTGGAGGCCGATTTCGTCGTGATCGATGGACCGCCCAGGGTCGCGGCTCTCGCCCGCTCCGCACTGCTCGCCGCCGACCTGGTGCTGATCCCGGTTCAGCCGAGCGCGTACGACGTATGGGCCAGCCACGAGATGGTGGCTCTCATCGCCGAGGCCCGGGTGTTCAGGCCACAGCTTCGCGCGGCCTTCGTGATCAACCGGCGCGTGGTCGGCACGGTGATCGGCCGCGAAGCGCGTGCCGCACTCGCCGACCAGCCGTTCGGTGCGTTGCACGCGGAAGTCTCACAACGCATCGTGTTCGCCGACAGCGTGGCGGCAGGCCGGCTCGCATGCGAGGCCGCGCCGCGGTGCACCGCCGCGCGCGAGATCGCGGCGCTAGCTCAGGCCGTTCAGGAGATGCTGCGATGAAGGCATCAGCGTCATCTGCGGCGCCGAAGCGGGCGCCCATTGGCCGTAGGCCTGCCGCCGACCCGGCCTCGACCTGGGTGCGGCAGGCCGATGCACCAGAGGTTGCCGCCAAGGCGTCGATCTACACCGCCCGCCTGACCATCGACGTGACGCCGGCGCTGCGGGGCCGCATCAAAGTGATCGCGTTCGAACGGGGCGTCACTGCGGCCGAGATGTTGCGCGAGCTGCTGGAGCGCGAGTACGTCGGGGGTCAGCCATGACGCAGTTGCAGCCCATCACCGCGCAGGTTTGGCCTCAGGGCGCGTTGGCGCCGCGGCCCGTCCAAATGCGGGTCTCGCTCGCCTTCGTCGAGCATCGCGTGAACGTTTGGCTGCGCTTCGGCCAGCCCCTGCGCGAGACGGTGCTGGACCGCTGGCGGCGCGTGGCGACATTTGAGCCAGGCGCGGTGTGCTGCCGCGTGAAATGGATTGGCAATGACTACGGTACGGCGCTCTGGCAGCTCATGGTGCTGCAGGCGCCGATGCCATTCGATGGCGCGCAACGCATCGCCGGCGTAGCGCCCGGCGCGCGCATCCTGCTGCGCGCCGATGGCGAGCCGCAGGTCAAGGCAGTGCTCGCGGTGATCGACGCCATCGAAGCGCTCGGTGTCGATCCGGCTGCGGTTGCCGTCACGTACTGGCGCACGGTCGGAAACCGGCTGGCTGCACGTCAGTCGCTGCCGGACTACACCGCTGAGCGACATGCGGCGCATCTTGCGCGAGGAGCGTTGAGATGAGCCGGCGCATGCTCTTCGCCGCCATGGGCATCGGCCTGGCAGCGCTGTGCGTGCCGGCCTTTATGCCGATGTCGGTGCATGAGCGTGTGTTCGTGGTCTACAACCCGACGGACAGCGTGCCGCGCGGCTGGTACCGGGTCGGAAGCTTCGACAACGCAGCCTCGCCGCACGTCGGCAGCATCGTACTGGCTCGGCTTCCCGCTGACGTGGCCTCGTTCGCGGAACAGCGCGGCTACCTTCCGAACGGCGTGCCGATCCTCAAACGCGTCGGTGCCATCGCTCCGCAGTTGGTGTGTGTTCGAGAACAGGTCGTGCTGATTGACGGCGCAGTGGCGGCGACCGCGCGCACACATGACGGCGTGCGCCGGCCACTGCGGGCCTGGCAGCAGTGCCGTCCCCTCGCCGGCGGCGAACTGTTCCTGCTCAGCGACTCGAATCCGGCGTCTTTCGACAGCCGCTACTTCGGCCCCATCTCCGTCTTCGCCGTGCTCGGCATCGCGCGGCCGCTGTGGACTTGGAGCGCGTCATGAGGCCCGCCTTATCGGATCACCCAAGTTGCGGCCCGACTGCAGCCGGGCATGCGGCCGCGCTGCGCTCCATCGTGCAGAGAGCCCGCCGCCAGCGTGCAGCTCGCGCTGCACCACTGATGCCCCTCGGGCAGCTGTGCGCACCCTGTGTGCGGCTGGCGGCAGGTCGGAGCCGGGAGCGAATGCGGAAGGCGGAGACGGAGGGCCAGATAAAAGAGGCGGCACGTCCCGCCCGTCAATGCGAGTCTGCACGTGAGTTTTCGGCGGCACCGCCAAGGCTCTTGCGTGTGCCGCGCAGCGTCTGGATCCCGTTTGGCAGCGGGCTTTGTTGCGTGCCGATTTCGATGCGCTTCGCCACTGTGCGCTGGAGTCTTCGTGGCCGGCAATGACGATGACCGCTTTCGGGTTAAGCCCGCGGCGCCGAAGTCGCGCGGCGGGCCGCGCTCGCAGCGTTTCGTTTCTCAGGTCCTCATGCAGGTCTCGAAGAGCGGTGCAAAGCCCTCTGGCAAGAGTCTTGGCAGACCCGCCAATACGTTCGGCCGAGGCCGCGTCGCGGCCACCAAGGCTGGCCACCACCTGGGGCCGAACGCCCGGCGTGTGGTCATCAAGTCCCGCTTCGTTGTACTCCGGCGTGCCAGTCCGAACTCGGTGGCCGTTCACCTGCGCTACATCGAGCGCGACGGTGTCACACGCGATGGGCAGAAGGGCCAGGCCTACGGCGTCGATACCGATGCGGCGGACCTCAAGGCCTTTCAGGAACGCGGGCGGAACGATCGCCATCAGTTCCGCTTCATCGTCTCGACCGAGGATGGCCTGGAACTGGAGGACCTGAAAGGCTTCACCCGCCAACTGATGCGCCGCATGGAGATCGATCTGGAGACCCGATTGGACTGGGTGGCCGTGGACCATTGGGATACAGACAATCCGCACACCCACATCGTGCTGAACGGCCATACGGGTGGACCCGCCAGCGGCAGGGAGGATCTCGTGATCGCTCCCGACTACATGGCCCAAGGCATGCGCCAGCGCGCCAGTGAGATCGCCACCGAATGGCTGGGGCCACGCACCGAGGCGGAAATCCGCCAGAGCCTGCTAAGGGAGGTCGACCAGCAGCGGCTCACCAGCTTGGACCGGATGCTGATCCGGCAAGCTGGCGCCAATGACATCGACATGACGGGCAACCCGCAGGACCGGCAGCGTCAGAACGCACTGCGGGCACGGCTGCAGCGGCTCGAAGGCATGGGCCTGGCGGAGAGGAATGACGCGAACCGCTGGAAGCTCCAGCCCGGGATGGCGGCCACACTCGACGCCATGGGCCAGCGCGAGGATGCGTTGGAGACGATTCGCCGTGCCCTGAAAGGCCAGCGGCGGGAATGCGTGGTGGATGTGCGGCCGACCTCTCTCGTCATTGGTCAGATCGTGGGCAAGGGTCTGGTCGATGAACTTCATGACCGCGGCTACCTGGTGGTCGATGGCATAGACGGACGGGCGCACTACCTGAGGTTGCCCGCCGGTACCAACCTCGCTGACTTGCCGATACATGGCATTGTCGAGGCGAGTCCAACGCCTCTGGATAGGCCGGTGGACCGCCACATCGAGGCCATAACACGAGACGGTGTCTATAGGGCTGCCGACCACCTGGTGCAGCTGAAGCAAGCCAACAACCGCGACCCACAGTCCACTGTCGAAGCGCATGTGCGTCGACTCGAAGCGTTGCGTCGTGCGGGCATCGTGGAGCGCATCGCGGATGGTGCATGGAAGGTGCCGCCGGACCTGCTAACGAGGGCTCGAGTGCACGACATGCAGAGGAATTCTGACTTGGTGGTCAGGCTGCGGGCGTATCTGCCCATCGATAAGCAGGTGCGCGCGATTGGGGCAACTTGGCTGGACACGCAACTGGTAGGTGGTTCGGCCTCGGTGGACCAAGGCTTTGGTGTTCAGGTCCGCGACGCGATGCGAGAGAGAGTCGAGTTTCTTGCGACGAGGGGACTTGCCAAGTGGAGCAACGAGAGACCGCTGCTCGTGAATAGTTTGATCGCGAACCTGCGCGAGCAAGACCTGGCACTAGCGGGCAAGACGCGGGAGCAGCAAACCGGGCTTAGCTACCGCCCGGTGAAGGACGGTGAGATGGCCAGCGGCATCTATCGCGGAAGTCTTCAACTCACCAGCGGCCGATTCGCCGTACTCGACCAAGGTGCAGGCTTTTGCCTCGTGCCTTGGCGGCCAGTCGTTGAGCAAAGAATCGGCCAAACCGTGTCCGCTATTGTCCAAGGGTCATCTGCAAGCTGGCACTTCGGAAGACAACAGGGAGTGGCACTCTAACAAGGCAATAGCAAGCGGCGTGATCGCCTACTTCGGCGCCACTCGAAACACCATAGCTATGCCCTCGGCGTAGTACTTCGCTACTAAAAATCCCTCAGAACTCTGCAAGGTCATTGTGCAGCCCTCATGCGCGCAACCTCTGCCCGCAGAGCGTTTATGGTTTCAGTGACCATTGCAAACGCTTCTCTCTTTGCGGGAAGCACGTAGGCGAATTCAAATTGGACAGATGGTCTCAGCGGCTTTACCACTAGGCCGGCAGCCTTCGCGTCCTCGGCGGAAAAGGGGTCCACAATCGACAACCCCAGCCCGGCGCTCACCATAGCGCATGCGACGGTGCTCAGCTGCGTCTGCGCTACGATTCTTGGGACGACCTGATGGGCTGCGAACATCGCGTCGACGCGAAGATGCGTCCATGTTGGCGAGACGGAAACGAATGGCTCGTCTGCAAAGTCCTTAGGCTCTAAAAAGGCGCGTGAGCTGAGCGGATGTCCGTTGGGCAGCACTGCAACCGTTGGTATCGACTCAAGATGCACAACCGAGACAAGGGGATGCTCCGGAACATTGTTCACTAGCCCGATATCGCACTTCTCGTTCACTAAGTAGTCGACCACGCTTGTTGAAGGCAGACCAAAGACCGATGGCCTAACGTCCGGAACGCGAGTGCAAAGCTTCGCAACGAAGCGAGGAAGAAAACCGTTCGCGATGGCGGGGAACGCGGCAATACGGATCGATCTAGACGGCTCGTCTCGCAGCTTGATTGCCAGTTGCATGATGGTGTCAAGCCCCGTGAACAGTCGCTCCACCTCGGCAAAAATTATGCTGGCCTCACGAGTCGGGACGATGCCTGCTCCTTTCCGCTCGAAAAGTTTGAGTCCCAACGCCCCTTCGAATTCCTTGATCAAGCGAGTAACGGCAGGCTGCGTGAGATGCAGCATTGTTGCCGCGCGGGTTATCCCGCCAGTGAGCATCGTGGCTCGAAATGCGGCAACTTGCCTTGGACTGAGTGTTGGCACATTGAATCCTCTATGTTGGGCAGACGCTCCGGCCGACATCGAAGATTGGTTGCTCAAAGTTCCATCGGTGTGGCTTGCCGGCAAGCGTCTTCCCGGGGGAACTTATCCCCAGCTTTCACGGATGCTTGCCTAACCATTAGATCACTGTTGCACCGGGATTGAGAAAAATTGGAGGCCGACTTTGCCGCTGGCTCTAGCAATACAGCTCACTCCTCCCGTCAGGACCGGCGGCCAAACGTCAGTGGGATGAGTAAAGGAAGCTGGCGTGCCGAGCCGTGCTTATCTAACCCTTGGTACCAACTCCTTTACGGAGCGGCTGCGCAGTCCAAATTGCAGGTCCTGCATACATCGCTCCACACTTCCTCCCATAAGGTTTTGGCATGTAAACCTTTAATAATCCGATTGGACGTGACGCAGTGTCGCAAGTACGCTACAGCAGTTACGCAAATATGAGGGGCAGCCTGGGTGAAATAGCTTGCCTCCCTATACGCAACCACATGGTGTGTGCAGGTGAACTGCTCGCCCCTCAATAAAAGTGACCAACTCAATCTCCGAGAAAGGAGTCCATATGAAATTCATCCTTGCCGCTCTAGTCGCACTAGGAGCGGCGCTCAGCACTGGACAACCCGCGTCAGCGCAGGAAGCGTTTCCCACCAAGGTGGTGAAACTTGTCGTACCGTTCGCGGCCGGGGGCGGGACCGACTTACTTGCTCGCATCTTGGCTGAACGTCTGGGTGCGGCGTGGAATCAATCGGTCATTGTCGACAATCGCCCTGGCGCTGCTGGTGCAATCGGTACCGATGTTGTTGCCAAAGCGAAGAACGACGGCTACACCATCTTGCTGGGAACAGCATCGACGCACGCAGTCGGACCATCGCTTATCCCCAAGTTGCCCTACAACACACAACGCGATTTCGTTCCGATTACTGAGCTGGCAACGAGTCCCTTCGTGCTGCTGGCGCACCCCACACTGAAGGTGAACTCAGTTAGCGAGTTCGTCGACCTTGCGAAGTCCAAGCCTGGCGAGATTCCATACAACGGCACCACCGGTACGGGGGGCCATATGGCAATGGAGTTGCTGGCCGCACGCGCAGGAAAAGTTGAGCTATTGCCAATCTCCTATAAAGGTAGCGGGCCCGCGATGATCGACCTTGTGGCTGGACAGCTGCTAGTCGGTTTCAACGACGTGCCGCCCGCGCTTCCTTTTGTGCGCGAAGGAAAGCTACGTGCACTGGCTGTAACTGGGACAAATCGAACTCCATTACTGCCTCAAGTACCAACCATCGCTGAATCTGGCTATCCCGGCTACGACGCGGATGTCTGGTATGGATTATTCGCGCCGGCAGGAACACCTCCCCACATCGTCAAGAAGATTGCCGCTGACGTGCGCACAGCGCTTACTGAGCCGAGCACCCGAAAAAAGCTTGAAGAAAGCGCATTCGCTGTAGTGGCGAGTAGTCCTATTGAGTTCAACATCCGGGTTAAAGCAGACGTCGAGAAGTGGCGAAAGCTGATCAAAGACAACAACATCAAGATGAACTAACCGATCTTCAATCACGGCAGTATGGCGAAGAGTCATTCGGGGGCATTCGCCTTGATCCGTCGATCGAAGAACAAACGCCGCTACTGCTTTGCAGCGGGTCTTAATTAACCGTAGAAAGAATATGTATGTACAAATTCAATCATGAAAAGCGCATCCTGCGATTTCAGGAAAGCCTCAAAGCAGAAGGAGTCGGTTTCGCCGTCGTAATGCGCCCTGCCAACGTTCGGTATTTGACCGGATTCTGGGGCTATGCGACACGGGCCGAGTACTTCGAACCTATGAGGCTATTGTGCGTAGTGGTTCCACAGCAAGGCCGGCCGCTACTGGTGGTTCCCAAGATCGAGCGCTCGTTCGCCGAGGCGGCAACAGATGGCCTCGATATTCAGATCGAAAGCCACGTTCAGTGGAGCTCCCCAGGAGAGCGTAGAGACTCGTGGGGCATTGTCCGTGACTTTCTCGTGAAGTCTGGCGGACAGAACAAGTCCGTTAGCGTCGAGCGGCCGCATCTTACTGATAAGGCATACCGAGCCTTGGAGGAAGGACTTGAGGGATATAGCCTTGTCGAGAGCAGCGAAGCAATCGAGCGGCATCGGGACATCAAAGATCCAGACGAAATCAAACTTCACCGTGCTTGCGGACACCTAGCCGCACAGATGTTTGAAGTTGAGCTTGCGGCAATCAAAGAGGGCGGTTACAGGGAGTATGAGGTCGCGCTCAAGGGCTGGGAGCACAACGTGAGGGCCTGCGCTGCTTGTATTCAGGACGAGACTCTGAACAAGCATTACGTCGATTCCCCTATCGGTCCAGGCGCGCAGTTGCTGACGTCTGGCCCCCGTCTTAGCCGTGCTCATGGTACGGCGTCCACAAGGATGATCGAACCATCGGACATGGTGGCGATTGACTTGTGTCGCGTGCCCTACTTGCTGGGATATCGCACTGGGTTCGGTCGCGTGATTGCGCAGCGCCCCTTGACTTCCGCGGAGGAAGATATCAACGCCGTAGTCAAGAAGGCGTACGACGCGGCGGTGGACATCTGCCGTCCAGGTGTCCCCGCTTCGGACCTCGATGTTGTCGTGCGAGACACCTTCATGAGCGCCGGACTCGGTCCCTACATGATGCACCGGTGCGGACGAACCCTCGGCTCCGAATCCCCGGAAATTCCAATCGCAGAAGGCAACCAGCGAGCCCTGGAGGCCGACATGATCATTTCCATCGAACCATCAATCTACATGGATGGGTTCCAGTCTCGCATCGAGAGCACATTCCGGATCACGGATGAGAAGCCCGAGCTGCTTACTCCAATTCATGAAGGTCTGATTCGCGCCTAGAAGGCCAAACCTCGTAGGGCGCCAGCTGCCCAAGGCCCACTCCTGGATCAGTTGGCGTGGCGACTACTCATTCATACAAATGCCGAACAAGATCAAAAACTCTTCAACGCCCACGCTTCTCAACGCCGTGCAATCGGCCGCCAACCCGTCGAATGACTTTGATGTGATCGTGGTGGGCGGCGGGATGGTTGGGGCCGCGATCGGGTACGGGCTCACCGGAGCTAATCGGCGGATACTGATGCTGGATGGTGCCGACACGGACTTCCGCGCGGCCAAATCGAACTTCGGGCTGCTCTGGGTTCAGGGTAAGGGGCTCGGACATCCGGCGTATCAGAAGCTGTCGATTAGGTCTGCGCAAGCATGGCCGGAGTTCGCAAAGACTTTGCAAGCGGAAAGCGGCATTGATCTCGCTTATGAGCGCAATGGGGGGGTCGTCTTTTGCCTCGGTGAGAAGGAGTTCTCCGAGCGGGCCGCCTTACTACAGAAGTGGAATGCCCAGACACCCGAGTTTGCTCCGCTAGCGCGGATGGTCGACCGCGTCGAGCTACAGCGACGCCTTCCCTCAATTCGGCTCGGAGACGAGGTTGCTGGGGCGAGCCTGGGAGAACTGGATGGCCAGGTCAATCCTTTGCGGCTATTAGCAGCTCTGCAGACCGCATACCTGCGGCGCGGGGGACAGCTGAAAAGCAATCATGCAGTGACTGCGATCAGTTCGCTGAGGGGCGGCGGCTTTGAGGTAAGTGCCGGCGCCTTCCGGGCACGTAGTGAGCGAGTAGTCATTGCCGCGGGGCTTGGCTCATCCGGTCTTGGCCAAATGGTTGGACTCAACGTACCTATCAGGCCACAACGTGGCCAGATACTGGTGACTGAGCGTTTGGAACCTCTGCTCCCGTTGGCGGCCACTGGGATACGGCAGAACGCGGAGGGTACGGTCTTGATTGGTGTGACGCAAGAGGAGGTTGGATACGACTTGAGTACGACCAGCGCAGCTGCAGCGCGTATGGCGAGCCGGGCTGTGCGCATCTTGCCGGATCTTGCGCGAGCAAAGGTGGTGCGTCAGTGGTCCTGCCTACGAATCCTGACGCCCGATGGAAGTCCGGTGTTTGCCAGCTCCGTTACCCATCCTGGTGCGAGCATCGCCGTTTGCCATTCCGGTGTGACCTTGGCGTCCTTCTTCGCGGGCGAGTACGCCACAGCCCTTACCCGCGGCTCGCTCCCAACCACTTTTGAAGCCTTTCACCATGAGCGATTCAATGTTCAAAAAGCTGCATGAGGCCGGCGCATCCACGCTGACGATCTACATCGACGGCGAGGCCATCAAGGCCGAACCCGGTGAGACCGTCGCTGCGGTTTTTCTGCGACAGCAAAACACCGTCTGTCGAACTACCCCCGTGGACGAGAGTCCTCGGGCGCCCTTCTGCATGATGGGTGTGTGCTTCGATTGCCTGGCCGTTGTGGATGGAGTGGCATCGACCCAATCATGCATGGTCCCGGTGCAGCAAGGCATGCGCGTGGAGCGCCAGTTTGGTCGCCGGAGCGTGCATCCATGACGCGCAAGTTTGATTCAGTCGTAGTCGGAGCCGGCCCGGCCGGCATGAGCGCGGCAATACGCATGAGTGGCTTGGGCCTATCGGTACTGGTCGTCGATGAACAGCCAACCCCTGGCGGCCAGATTTGGCGTGCCGCGGAAGCCGTAGCGGAAACGCGAATCGGCGCACTGCTTGGCAATGAATATCGGGCGGGCGCAGAGGTGATTGCGCGATTCCGTAGTTGCGGCGCAGTGTATGAACCTGATAGCCAAGTCTGGCAGATTGAGCCAGGTTGGCGCGTCTTCATCAAGCGCGGCGGTCAAGTTGAAGCCGTAAGCGCTGACCACATTGTGATCGCTACTGGAGCTCAAGAAAGGCCCGCGCCATTTCCTGGATGGGAGCTACCAGGCATTCTCACAGTTGGTGCAGCGCAGATCTTGCTCAAAACGTCGGGCCAAGTGCCGTCTGACCCAGTGTGGGTGGCAGGGAGCGGTCCATTGCCGCTCCTCTACATGGCCCAATTGCTTCGTGCCGGCGGCAAGATTGCAGGTTGGTTGGACACATCGCCTCGAAACGGATGGCGACATGCGCTTCCCTGGGTAGGCACCGCGCTTCTCGAATTGTCAGAGATCCGAAAAGGCATCGGATGGATGCGCGAGATTCGACGCGGAGGCGTTCCGCGCTTTCGTGGAGTGACCTCGCTGCGCGCACATGGCGTTGGCCGGTTGCAGGAACTGGAATTCACCCAGCTGGGGCAAGGTGCGCGCAGAGTTGACGCCACTGTGTTGCTGTCTCATGAGGGCGTCGTTCCTTCGATCCACATGGCACAAGCACTGGGTTGCACAAACAGGTGGGATGCGCAGCAAGCGTGTCTCGCTCCGGTTCTCGATGAGTGGGGTCAATCAACGGTCAAGGGTGTGTATGTCGCGGGGGACGGTGCCGGGATCGGCGGCGCAATGGTAGCTTGCATCCGTGGAGAGCTTGTTGGCCTAGGAATTGCATTGCACGGGGGGAAAATCAAACCGTCCACCAGTGCTAGCGACGCGATGCCGCTTCGTGTGCAACTCCACAAGCTTTTGCGCCTGCGTCCAATGCTGGACATGTTGTATCCACCCCGGGTAGAGATTTCGTCTCCATCAGACGACACCATCGTTTGCCGGTGCGAAGAACTAACCGCTGGAGATATCCGGAAAGCCTGCGCGATTGGCTCGCCTGGAATCAATCAGATTAAGGCATTGACTCGCGCTGGAATGGGGCCATGCCAAGGACGCCAGTGCGGTTACACAGTGGCGAACATTGTCGCCTCAGCAAAGGGCCAGAACGTATCGGAGGTCGGGTTCTACAGAGTCCGTCCGCCTTTGAAGCCGCTGACTTTGGGTGAGCTGGCCACCATGAGTTCGGAAGAGGAAAGCAGCAAAGCCCGCTATCTGTAGAGCGCGCTTAGATGTCAGTGCCATATGAAGAACTTGAGGGAGCGTCGAGCAACATGAGCGATATCGAGCGCAAGCACACCAATGCACGTATGAGCAAGATCGTTTGCCATGGCGGCTTAGTCTATCTGTGCGGGCAAACAGCGAACGGCAGTGCCGGCGCGAGCGCAGACATCACCGCCCAAACCCACGAGATTCTGTCGCGAGTTGATGCCCTACTAGCCGAGGCCGGCAGTGACAGATCGCGAATTCTCTCGGCCACCATTTATCTGCGAGACATAAGTGACTTCGCTGCGATGAATTGCGTGTGGGAGGCTTGGCTACCTCCTGACACAGCGCCAGCGAGAACCACGGTGGAGGCACGGCTCGCGTCGCAAAATCTGTTGTGCGAGGTGACTATCACTGCTGCAATAGCGCACGTTCGACATGCAGATGCGTGACCCGAAAAAGGACATCTCAAGTCAACCAAACTCGAGCAATTGTCTACATCGGGAGGTGACCCGTGGAGACATGCGGATCTCCGTCACATGACATCGACGAGAAGCGTATCCCCCCAGACCTTAAAGACCCAGAAAGGAATTGCTTGGTGCGAGTCAGTATCCTAGGAGCAGGTGCCATTGCATATGCCACGGCGGCTTTGCTGGAAAAGGCAGGACATGAAGTGTGGATCTGGTCGCCATCTGGCAAGCGAACGGTTGACCTGGCGGCAGGTCACCCGCTTGTGGCCAGCGGCGCGGTCACTGGTAGCTATAGGCCTAGCATCGCATCTTCCGTTGCCGAGGCTGTTGTTACAGCTGATGTGGTCATATTCGCCCTCCCCGGAAATGGGCACAAGCTCGCGTTCGACGCCGCAGTGCCTCATATAAAAAAGGGTCAGCCCATAATTATCAGCTCGCATCTTTCGTTCGGCGCCTTGTACTTAAACAAGTGGCTTGGCGCGCGAGGCATCCAAGCGCCGATCATTGCGCTTGCATCAACCATCTCCACCGGAAGACAGCTGAGTTCAACCGCGGTGCACGTGGGAACCATACGTCTAAAGGTCGACATGGCGACGCTCCCGGCCAGCGCCATCGATCAGGGCCACGCTCTTTGCTCGCGGCTATTTGGTGACCGGTTTGTGAAGCGAGATGGTCTACTCGCGATCGCCCTAAGCAACCTGAATCCTCAAAGTCATCTCGGGATCGCGTTGCTAAACCTAACGCGTATGGAACATGCCGAGGAGTGGAGTCAGGCTGGCAACACCACGCCCCTTGTGGGGCGTCTGATCGAGGCGCTGGACGTCGAACGGCTTGCCATCGCCAAGGCCTTTGACATCGAGGTAAGGACGGTTCAGGAGCACGTCTCGCTTTCGTACAACCTCCCCATGGGCAGCGTTGCCGAAATGAGTCAGGAAAGGCATCGCCAAGGATTGGGAGTGTCCGGACCTAAGACCGTGGAGAGCCGCTATGTCCTGGAAGATGTGCCGTTCGGCCTCCTGCCTACCGTACTTCTTGGACAGCTCACTGACCACAAGGCCACTTTACACGAATCCGGCATGGCAATTCTTTCCGCTGCGTATGGGCGAAACTTTGCAGAGGAAAATGATCTATTGCCGGAGCTTGACCTGGAGCGACTGTCAGCCGCGGAATTGCAGCAGCTTACGCGCATCGGATTCTAGGCATGGTGGCTACCGATGTCATGAGCCTATTGTCCCGAATAGTCAAGCAGGTGCGGCCCCTCCTGTCGCAGGGTCAGGTCCCCACATACATTCCGCAGTTGACGAGAGTCAACAAAATGCAGTTCGGCATCGCATTTGTCACGATTGATGGCAAGGAAGCATTTGCGGGCGATGCTGGGGTTCCATTCTCGATTCAAAGCATTTCCAAGCTCTTTTCTCTCATGCTGGCTCTCGAGCGCGTTGGGGAGGGCTTATGGGCCCGAGTGGGGAAGGAGCCTTCCGGCATGCCGTTCAATGAACTGGTTCAAGTCGAACAAGAGGCCGGCGCAGTGCGGAACCCATTCATAAATGCGGGCGCGCTCGTGGTTAGTGACGTTCTCTGCTCCAAGTTCGCTCAACCTGAACTTGCACTTCTCCAAGCCCTGAGACAGAGTGCAGAAGACGAACGAGTAGATATTGATCAGATCGTTATGCGGTCGGAGCGTGAGAGCTGCCACCGGAACGCCGCCATCGCTCACTTGCTCAAGAGCTACGGGCGCATCTGCAATGCCGTTGAGATAGTTCTGGACACCTATTGCCGACAGTGCGCCATAACCATGAATTGCCGACAGGTAGCGCGAAGCGCACTGCCCTTGGCTAAGGGCGGAGGCCCTGCGTCCAGCGGTAGGCGCGTGGGACTGTCGTCCGCGCAAGTACACAACGTAAATGCCTTGATGCTCACCTGCGGAACGTATAACGCTGCTGGCGACTTTGCGGCTAGGGTCGGATTGCCCATGAAGAGCGGGGTCGGGGGAGGCATTGTCGCCGTCATCCCGGGAGTCGGCAGTGTGTGTGCGTGGTCACCTGGTCTCGACGATGCCGGAAACAGCATAGCTGCCGCACGAGCATTAGAACTTTTTGCAAGGCATACCGGTTTCTCGGTGCTTGGATCACGTGAAACGATCTTATCCACACTGTGATACCCGTCTAATCTCGGTCATACCCGAGAGGGCGCGAAGAGGCTTGGCACGTCGGAGGGAAGGGATAACAAGGAGGAATAAACCATGACCCGGAATACTTTCTTGTTGGTGTCCTGCTTCGCTCGCATTCCTTCAGAACGCTGTGAAGCCTCTCTCGGCGTCGGTCAGAGGCGCACCAATGATTGAGTTGCGGCATCTCAGATACTTCATCGCCGTTGCTGAAGAGTTGAACTTTAGACGCGCCGCGGAGCGTGTTCACATCGATCAGACGCCCTTGGCTCGGACTATTAGAGATCTCGAAGATCGTCTCGGCCTACGATTGTTCGTCCGGGAGCCCAGAAAGCTTCACCTGACTCCTGCTGGCACAAAGCTGTTGAAGGAGGCGCGCAAGGTCTTTACCCGGGTCGAGCGCACGTTCCGCGTAGTGCGCGAAACGGATGCCCGCTTCAGAGCTCCGCTGCGTATTGGTATCGCGGATGGCATCGCTCAGCCTAGGCTCGTTGAATGCTTCGTGCGCTGGCGCAAACTGGCTCCCTCGATCCCCCTCGAACTTACGGAGATGCGTGCTTTAGAACTTGTTGCCGCTCTGGATCGTGAAGAGTTGGACGCCGGTTTTTCTTTCGGCCTTCCCGATAACGAAACGATTGAGCAACGGCCAGCTTGGAACTATCCTGCAATGGCGCTACTTCCTCGCGACCACGAACTTGCTTCACGGACTGTCTTGTCCCTCCAGGAACTGCTGGCTTTCCCGCTTCTATCGCTTAATGCAGCGCGGCATCCGGGCCTATCGAAGCAGATTCTTGCGATCGCACAGAAGCACTCTGTGACTCTCACAGTAGCTGGTGAGGCGCTCTCTCTTACGGGATACGTCACGCGAGTTGCCGCAGGTCTTGCCGTTGGCCTTGCAGATGCAGGTCATCTAGCAACCATCTGCCGCAGCGACTTGGCGGTCGTCGCTTTGAGCGAAGACGAAAAGCTGACAACGTTTGTTCTGCACAAGCGACAGCGATTCGGTCTAACTGACGATCTAAAGTTATTTATTGCCAACGCCGAAACCTGTTAGTTGGAGTTACGCGCTCGCGTTCAGCAATTGAAAGTAAGTGAATCACTGTCTTTCCGTGACTAGTGAAAATCGCAAAAGGAAAAGTCATGTACGTTCTAGATCTTCCAAACCTTAAATGTGTAACACGATCGGGGATTACCACTTTGCGGCTGATAGTTGCCGCTGCAGCGTTCATGGGGTCAGGTTGGCTGCAGGCAGGACAGGTGATCGTGGGACAAGTCGCGCCGCTGTCCGGACTAGATGCGAGCCAGGGCCGTGCGTATTCCACCGGAATGCAGTTGCTATTCGACTCAGTCAATAAGGCTGGCGGCATCAACGGCCACACGTTTAGGCTTGTGCGCCGTGATGACGGTGGCCGTCCGGGAAACACTGTGAGCCTCACTAAGCAGATACTTGCAGAGGAGAAGCCCATGGTCCTAGCGGGGTACTTCGGTAGCCGCAACATTGCCGAACTAGTGGCTTCCGGTACTCTGGAAAAGGAGAAGATCGCCATGGTGGGCTACCGCACCGCGGAGATTCGGTCCGAAACACCGTGGCTCTACAACGTACGCGCCAGCTTAAGCGACGAAATTAACAAGCTGACCCAGCATTTGGCCACCATCGGCATCACGCGACTGGGCCTCTTGTACGAGGATGGCCCGGGCGCACAGGCGCTAAATGCCGCGACCGACGAATCCGCTGAGGGAGCGCGTGCCACGGTCGTTTCGCGCGCGAGCTACCCGGCCGGCACCGAGAGCGTAACGCGTGCAGTCGAAGTCTTCCTGAAGTCGGCCCCGCAAGCCATCATCATGGTGTCGTCTGGCGCGGCGACTGCAGCTTTCATCGAGCAATACCGCAGTTCCGGCGGCGCAGCGCAACTGCTGGCGCATTCGGGGGCCGACATCGAGCAGCTTTCAAAGCGCCTAGCCGAGGTGCAGATGCAGGGCGTGGCTATCGCGCAAGTAACTCCCAGTCCCTATAAGGTATCCAGCGCGCTGGCCAAAGAGTTCACAGACCTCGTGGCCAAGACGCCGAAGCTCGAAGTGCCGGTGAGCTACGCGATGATGGAAGGCTATATCACGGCCAAGTTCATCGTTGAAGTGGTGCGCCGCCAAGGAGCTCGACCTACGCGCGAAGGTCTCCCGACGGTAATTGAGTCGATTAGCAACTTGAATCTAGCTGGTTACGCGGTGAACTTCCAACCTGGACAGCGTTCGGGTTCTAAGCTAGTCGAGTTGTCTATTGTCACAAGCGCAGGCAAGATCCGCCAATAGGTCTAGTCGGCGCCGATGTCCGCTCGCCTCTAAGACTCTTCTACTGCTGGCGCATCGCAGCAGCGAGCGCTGGAATCGTTTCAGCCACTTCGCCCTGTTCATACAAGCCTTGGCGTTTACGTGGCCGTGCCGTCTGAGGGCAGCGACTGGATACCTTGTTGCTCCGGTTGCTCCCGTTTTTCCTCTGAAATGTTTGTTACCGCTGCCGCGCGCAAGGTGACGGCAAGTCGCTTCATCGGCGTTGGACAGAGCAAGCATCCCTAGCGATGCTAATGAGCCGCTAATAGGTCGCAAGCCGATAGTCCAGGTTCATCAAGTCCCATGCTCCTCCTCTGTCAACGTACTCCCCACTACGCCCTATCACGCTCTGACGGGTGTGATGTTTGTGAACTCGATTGCAGACTATCGCAAGCGGTGTCTTCGCGGCATCCACGCTCTGTAAAGAAGTCTCGAGGAGTAGTGAATGTCAGCCGGTGGTGCAACAGGAATTTTGATTGGACACATCGTTGTTGTGCTTGGCATTGCTCTCGGCGGAGTGTGGTCAGGTACGCAGTGGACGGCCCATGCGCTTGGATATCAGAGCCAGCTTGGAACCGCGTGGTTCGATATTTCGGGCATGCCGGTATACAAACCGTGGAAGTTATTTGAGTGGTGGTACTTCTTCGGTGCCTACGCTCCCCAGGTATTTGAGCGCGGGGGGATCATCGCCGCGGCGAGCGGAATCCTCGCCACCGGCGCAGCCATCGGCATGGCGGTATGGCGTTCGCGGTTGGCCAAGCAGGTCACAACCTACGGTTCCGCTCGATGGGCTGAGCGTGAGGAGATCGCCAAAGCCGGCCTGACCCTCCCTGCCGGTGTGTTCATTGGCAAGACTGCTGAAAAGCACGCTGACTACTTGCGCCACGAGGGTCCAGAGCACGTGATGGCCTTTGCTCCGACGCGCTCCGGCAAGGGGGTTGGCCTGGTCGTGCCGACGCTGCTGTCCTGGCCAGGCTCGGCAGTGATCCACGACATCAAGGGCGAAAACTGGAGCCTCACCGCCGGCTGGCGCGCGCGGTCTTCGCATTGCCTGCTGTTCAACCCGACCGACGCGAAGTCGGCCGCCTACAACCCGCTGCTCGAGGTGCGGCGCGGCATGCACGAAGTCCGGGACGTGCAAAACATCGCCGACATCCTTGTCGATCCCGAAGGCGCGCTGGAGCGACGCAATCACTGGGAGAAGACCAGCCATGCCTTGCTGGTAGGTGCCATCCTGCACGTGCTCTACGCCGACGCGGACAAGACGCTGCGCGGCGTGGCCAACTTCCTGTCCGATCCGGCGTGCCCATTCGAGGTGACGTTGCACCGGATGATGACCACCGGGCATCTGGGCGAAGAGGTCCATCCCGTCGTCGCTTCAGCAGCGCGCGAAGTGCTGAACAAGAGCGATAACGAGCGCTCGGGGGTGTTGTCGACCGCAATGAGCTTCCTGGGCCTGTACCGCGACCCCACGGTGGCCGAAGTCACGTCGCGCTGCGACTGGCGGATCGCCGACCTGATCTCGGCCGCGCATCCGGTCTCGCTCTATTTGGTCGTTCCGCCATCGGACATCAGCCGCACCAAGCCGCTGATCCGCTTGATCCTCAACCAGGTCGGCCGGCGATTAACGGAGTCGCTGGACGGCTCGGACGGCATTGCACGCAAGCACAAGCTGCTGCTGATGCTGGACGAGTTCCCTGCGCTCGGCCGGTTGGACTTCTTCGAATCCGCACTGGCTTTCATGGCGGGCTACGGCCTGCGGGCTTTCCTGATCGCGCAGTCGCTCAACCAGATCGACAAGGCCTACGGCCAGAACCATTCGATTCTGGACAACTGCCACGTGCGCATCGCGTTCGCGACGAACGATGAGCGCACAGCCAAGCGTATCTCCGAGGCGCTTGGCACAGCGACCGAGCTGCGCGCCCAGCGCAACTACGCCGGGCACCGGCTCGCGCCATGGCTCGGCCACCTCATGGTGTCGCGCCAGGAGACGGCCCGTCCGCTGCTCACGCCTGGCGAGGTGATGCAGTTGCCGCCGGACGACGCGGTGGTGATGGTCTCCGGCCATCCGCCGATCAAGGCGAAGAAGCTGCGGTACTACCAGGACCAGAACTTCACCACGCGCGTCCTGCCCGCGCCCGTGCTGGCTGCCGGCGCGTACGTGGACCGTCCCGCGACGCGCCCTGACGACTGGAGCGGATTGCCACCGCTGGCGGCACTGTCGACTTCTTCTGGCGGCGGTGCGGGCGGCCTTGCCGACGAGGGCGGTCACCACCTCAAACCCGAACTGGATCTCACCGCCGATGCGCCCTTGGTGCCTGACGGCGAGGGCCTGCTGGTGCTTGATGACGAAGACGACGTGCCGCTCCGGCCGCAAGATGTGGACCGGCAGTTGATGCGTACCGCGCGTTTGGCCGAACTGGACCCCGATGACGGGATCGCGCTATGACCCGCGCCCGGCTGAACATCTTCATCGAGCCGGAGCATGCGAAGCGGCTGGACCAGGTCGCGGCGCACAAGGGTGTGTCGAAGTCCGCCGTGATCGCTGCGGCGCTGGCTTCGTTCCTCTCGCCCGATGGCGAAGACCAGCGTGAGGCAGCCATCGCCAAACGCCTGGACCGGCTTTCTCGGCAGTTCGACCGCCTGGAGCGCGACCAGAACGTGCTGATCGAGACGTTGGCGCTCTACATCCGCTACTTCTTGACGGTATCGATCCCTGTGCCCGAGGGACAGCAGGAAGCCGCTCGCGCGCAGGGGCGCGCCCGCTACGTGCAGTTCATCGAACAGCTCGCGCGCCACATCCAGCGCGGGCGCAGCCTGGTGCGCGAAGTCCATGAGGACATTGGACCCGCTGACGCCGACTCGACGCAGGCGGATGCTCAGTCGGGGACCGGTGCCGACGCCATGGAGGTTCCTCGTGAACCTGCCTGATCCGAACGCCATGGACGCCTCGTTGGAGCGGCGCATCCGCATGCTGCGCACAGCCATGGGGCCGGAGATTGCGTCCGCGTTGGAGGACCCCGAAGTTGTGGAAGTGCTGCTGAACCCGGACGGCTCGCTTTGGGTGGACCGGCTGGGTACCGGCCGCGAAGCCACAGGCGCCGCGATTCCGCCTGCCGTGGCCGAACGGATCATCCGGCTGGTGGCCGCGCACGTGCGCACCGAGGTACACCCGGGCGCACCGATCCTGTCGGCCGAGCTGCCAGAAACAGGGGAACGCTTCCTGGGTGTGCTGCCGCCCGTCGTGCGCGCGCCGTCGTTTGCGATCCGCAAGCGGGCGCTGCGCATCATGACGCTCGCCAACTACGTGGCCGACGGGGTGATGACCGAGGACCAGGCGGCGTTCCTGCGCGGCGCGGTGCGCGAGCGTCTGAACATCGTCATCGCGGGTGGCACCAGCACCGGCAAGACCACGCTGGCCAATGCCTTGCTCGACGAGATCGCAGAGACGCGCGACCGCGTGCTGATCCTCGAAGACACGGTCGAGCTTCAGTGCCGCTCCGACGACCATGTGGGCATGCGCACCGAGCCGGGCGTGAGCACCATGGCTGACCTGGTGCGCGCCACCTTGCGGCTGCGACCGGACCGCATTGTCGTCGGCGAGGTGCGCGGCTCCGAAGCACTGGACCTGCTCAAGGCCTGGGGTACCGGACACCCCGGCGGCATTGCCACCGTGCATGCAGGCTCGGCACACGGCGCGCTCACGCGGCTGGAGCAACTGGTGCAGGAGGTCAGCGTGACCATCCCGCGCGCCCTGATCGCCGAGGCGGTCAACGTCATCGTCTTCATCGCCGGCCGCGGCCGCGCGCGCCGCGTGCGCGAGATCGCCCGCGTCATCGGCCACGACAGCCACGGCTACCAACTCAACACCGAGCTGTCATCCTTCCCGCCCCTTCCTCCGTCCAACCCTTCCTCCACAGGAGATCCCTCATGACGACTGCACGTATTCCCGTAAAACCGTTTCTGCACATTGCTGCGACGGCTGCACTGCTGCTGGCCGTGGCGCTTCCCGCGCACGCAGCGGGCTCGAACATGCCCTGGGAGGCGCCGCTTCAATCGGTGCTCGAATCCATCCAGGGGCCGGTGGCGCGGATCATTGCGGTGATCGTCATCATCGCCACCGGCCTCGCGCTGGCCTTCGGCGACACCAGTGGCGGCTTCCGCAAGCTGATCCAGATCGTGTTCGGCCTGTCGATTGCCTTCGCGGCGTCCAGCTTCTTCCTGACCTTCTTCAGCTTCACGGGTGGGGCGGTCCTGGCATGAGCGCGACCGGGACCATCGCTGGCTTTGAGGTGCCGCTGCACCGGTCCTTGACCGAGCCTATCCTGCTGGGCGGTGCGCCGCGCACGGTGGCGATCGCCAACGGCACGCTGGCCGCCGCAGTCGGCTTGGGCCTGCAGCTCTGGCTGCCCGGCCTCGTGCTGTGGATCGTCGGGCACTCGCTGGCTGTATGGGGTGCTCGCCTGGACCCGCAATTCATGCAGGTCTTCGCGCGCCACATCAAACACCGGCAGTTGCTGGGCGTGTGAGGTCACGATGCTGAACCTCACCGAATACCGCAAACGCCCGGCTTTGCTGGCCGACTGGCTGCCGTGGGCCGGACTGGTGGCGCCGGGAGTCGTGCTCAACAAGGATGGCTCGTTCCAGCGCACGGCACGGTTCCGCGGGCCGGATTTGGACAGTGCGACGCAGGGAGAGTTAGTCGCCACGTCGGCTCGGCTCAACAACGCGCTGCGGCGTCTTGGCTCCGGCTGGGCCTTGTTCGTGGACGCCGAGCGCCGTGAAGCTGCTGACTATCCAGAATCGGTTTTCCCGGAGCCGTTGTCCTGGCTGGTCGATGAAGAACGCCGCGCCGCGTTCGAAGAGGACGCCAGTCACTTTGAGAGCAGCTACCACCTGACATTGCTGTACTTGCCGCCCGAGGAATCGACGGCCCGTGCCGCCCGGCTGCTGTACGAGAACAAGCGCACCGAGGGTGTGGACTGGCGCGAACGGCTTGAAGCGTTCGTCTCAGAGACCGAACGCCTCTTCGGCTTGCTCGAAGGCGTGATGCCGGAGGCATCGTGGCTCGACGACGCGCAGACCCTCGCCTACCTGCATGGCTGCGTGTCCACGCGCCGGCATGCGGTCGCCGAGCCCGAGGTGACGATGCATTTGGACGCGCTGCTGGCCGACCAACCATTGGTGGGTGGCTTGGCGCCGATGTTGGGGAATCAGCATCTGCGGGTGCTCTCGGTGCGCGGGTTTCCGGCATCGACTTGGCCGGGCTTGCTGGATGACCTGAACCGTCTGGGCTTTGCCTACCGCTGGAGCACGCGCTTCCTGTGCCTGGACAAGGCCGATGCGGAGAAGGAACTGCGCCGCCTGCGCCGCCAGTGGTTCGCCAAGCGCAAGAACATCGTCGCGTTGCTGCGCGAGACGATCTTCCAGCACGAGAGCCCGCTGGTGGACTCGGATGCGTCCAACAAGGCATCGGACGCCGACGCGGCATTGCAGGAGCTGGGCGGCGACCAGGTTGCCTTCGGCTACGTCACAGCCACGGTGACCGTACTCGACGTCGATGCGACGGCGGCCAACGAAAAGCTGCGCGCGGTGGAACGGGCGATCCAGGGACGGGGCTTCGTCACCATTCCCGAGACCCTGAATGCGGTTGACGCATGGCTGTCGTCGCTGCCAGGCCACGCCTACGCCAACGTCCGCCAGCCCATCGTCTCGACGCTGAACCTGGCACACATGATGCCGGTCTCGGCCGTGTGGGCTGGGCCGGAGCGCAATGCACATCTCGACGGCCCGCCCTTGATCGTCACCCGCACCGACGGTGCGACGCCGTTCCGATTGGTCACGCACGTCGGCGACGTGGGTCACACCCTGATCGTCGGGCCGACCGGCATGGGCAAGTCGGTGCTTCTCGCCACGCTGGCGATGCAGTTCCGCCGCTACCCGGGTTCGCGCATCTTCGCCTTCGACATGGGGCGCTCGATGCGAGCCACCATCCTTGGGCTCGGTGGCGAGCACTACGACCTCGGCACCGACGGCGCCATTGCGTTCCAGCCTTTGGCACGCATCGACCGGGACCGCTACCGCACCTGGGCGGCCGAGTGGATTGAAGGGCGCTTGATTCAGGAAGGGATCGCCATAGGCCCGCCCGAGAAGGACGCCGTCTGGTCCGCGCTCAACAGCCTGGCCAGCGCACCCGTCGAACAGCGAACCATGACCGGGCTGTCGGTGCTGCTGCAGTCCAACGCCCTGCGGCAAGCCCTGCAGCCCTACGTGCTGGGTGGCGCCCACGGAAAGCTGCTCGATGCCGACGTAGACCGGCTCGGCTCCGCGTCGGTGCAGGGCTTCGAGATGGAAGAGCTGATGCACAGCAAGGCGGCGGTGCTGGCGGTGCTGGGCTACCTGTTCGCTCGCTTCGACGAGCGCTTCGACGGTGCGCCGACGTTGCTGATCCTCGACGAGGCCTGGCTTTTTCTTGACGACCCAGTGTTCGCCTCACGCATCCGCCAGTGGCTCAAGACTTTGCGCAAGAAGAACGTTTCCGTGATCTTCGCGACACAGTCGCTCGCGGACATCAAGGACTCGACCATCGCGCCGGCCATCGTGGAGAGCTGTGCGAGCCGCATCTTCCTGCCGAACCCGCAGGCGACCGAGCCGCAGATTCGGTCAATCTACGAAGGCTTCGGTCTCAACGGCCGGCAGATCGAGATCGTCGCGACAGCGCAGCCCAAGCGGGACTACTACTACCAGTCGAGGTTGGGCAACCGCGTCTTCGACCTCGGACTCGGGCCGGTGGCGCTGGCCTTCGCCGGTGCTTCCGCCCCCGAAGACCAGCGGGCCATGGACGCTGTGTCCGCTGGCACCTCCTCCTCGAATTTCGCAGCGGCCTGGTTGCGTCATCGTGGCCTTGACTGGGCCGCCAACCTCATCCCGTCGTTTCCATCCTTTCCTTCATCACTTCAGGAGAACTCAACATGAAGAAGCACCTTCTCGCCGTCGCTGCGGCGTCGCTGATGGCGCTTGCGCCTGCCGCGCACGCGCAATGGGTCGTGATCGACCCAACCAATCTGGCGCAGAACATCATGACCGCCGCCAACACCCTTGAGCAAATCAACAACCAGATCAAGCAATTGCAGAACCAGGCGCAGTCGCTGATGAACCAGGCGCGCAATCTGACCAGCCTGGATTTCAGCGCGCTCAATGAGCTGCGCGCCACCTTGTCGGCGACGCAGCAACTGATCCAGCAGGGCCAGGGCCTGGCCTTCAACGTTGCGCAGATGGAGACGGATTTCCGGCGGCTATATCCCGAATCGTATTCGGCGGCGATCTCTGGCACGCAGATGGCGACCGATGCGCGCACGCGCTGGACCCATTCGCTCGAAGCGCTGCGGACCGCGACCAAGGTGCAGTCGCAAGCGGTGCAGAACTTCACATCGGACGAGCGGACCTTGACGGACTTGGTGAACCGCAGCCAGTCGGCCACTGGCGCATTGCAAGCGATGCAGGCGACCAACCAGCTGCTGGCCCTGCAGTCGCGCCAGGCGATGCAGGCTCAGCAATTGCAGATCACGCAGGACCGAGCGGCGGCGCTGGAGCAGGCGCGACAGGTGGCGGTGCAGGAGCGCGCGCGCGAGGTGCGTCGGCGCTTCCAGGGCGACGGCACGCCGTACACGCCCCAAACGGTCAACTTCTACGGCAACTAAGGGAGACGCATGCGAAAGCTCTTGCTCATAGTTCTTGCCGCGCTGCAGGCTTGCGGCAAGCCCATACCTTTTGAGTCTGTCGATTCGCTGGTTGCTAATCCCGAACGCCTGCGAGAGTTGCGCGCCAGGTGCAAGGCAGACTGGGCCAAGATCGGCGATACCCAGTGCAATGCGGTTGCCGAGGCCACGCGCCGACGCTTTTTCGGCAGCGGCGGGCCGAAGCACACGCCAGCAGCTTCAGCGCCGGTAGCCGAGGAATAGCCGATGAACGACTTGTCGGTCATTGACCGCTTCCTGGACGTCTTCTCACGGTACATCGATTCCGGATTTGGCTTGCTGGGCGGCGAGGTGGGGTTTCTGACGGCCACGCTGGTCGCGATCGACATGACGCTTGCAGGCCTCTTCTGGGCGATGAGCAATGCGAGCGGCGGCGGCGACGACGTGATCGGCAAGCTGATCAAGAAGGTGCTGTATGTCGGCGCTTTTGCTTTCATCCTGAACAACTTCAACAGCCTATCGGGTCTCGTCTTCCGGTCTTTCGCTGGGCTCGGGCTGGTGGCATCCGGGTCGTCGATGACGCAGGGCCAGCTTCTACAACCGGGCAGACTGGCACGCGTGGGCGTCGAGGCGGGCGCGCCGATCATGAAGCAGATCAGCGAACTGACGGGTTTTCCGGAGGTGTTCGCCAATCTCGATGTGATCACCGTGCTGTTCCTCGCCTGGCTGGTGCTGATCGTGAGCTTCTTCGTGCTCGCGGTCCAGCTCTTCGTGACTTTGATCGAATTCAAGCTGACCACGCTCGCGGGCTTTGTGCTGGTGCCGTTCGCGCTGTGGAACAAGACGGCGTTCCTTGCCGAGCGGGTGCTGGGCAACGTGGTGTCTTCGGGCATTAAGGTGTTGGTGCTGGCCGTGATCGTCGGTATTGGTACAGGCCTGTTCGCCGAGTTCACCGTGCCGCCCGGAACCGAGCCGTCCATCGACCATGCGCTGGTCATCATGCTGGCCGCCCTGGCGATGCTCGGGCTGGGCATCTTTGGGCCGGGCATTGCCACCGGGCTGGTATCTGGTGCGCCGCAACTCGGAGCAGGGGCGGCGGCGGGAACGGCGCTGGGTGCCGCGGGTCTGGCCGTCGCCGCCGGCGCGGCTGTGGCGGGAGCCGGTTCGGCGGTCGCTGCCGGGGCGCGCATGGCGCCTGGTGCTGCGAAAGCCGCTATTGGCGGCGGCGCCGCCGCGGCGCGGTCTGCCAGTTCGATGGCCAGCGTGGCGAAGTCGGCCTACCAGGCCGGTGCCTCCGCATCGGGCACTGGTGGCGCGCGCGGGGCAGGCGCTGGCTTGGCCAACGTCGCGCGCAGTGGCACCAGTGCCATGGGTCAGCGAATGGCGTCGGGCGCCAAAGTGGTCAAGGACCGCGTGGCGAGCTTCGTCGCCGACGCAGCCGCACCTGCTGCGGCCAAGGTGGCGGACGCAGGCGAAGCCAGCGCACCAGCGACCGAACCCGCATGGGCCAAGCAAATGCGCCGCAAGCAGCAAATAACGCACGCAGCCACGACAGCCGCGCACGCATTGCGTTCGGGCGATGCCGGCGGCAGCGGTGCCAGCCCGAGCCTGCGCGATGACTCAAATTCTTAGGAGATCCAGATGCGATTTGAACGACCCCAGGTGCGGTACTCGACGACGCCCGAACCCGTCACCCCCTACCAGGCCGCCGCGCAGGTCTGGGACCAGCGCATCGGCAGCGCGCGCGTGCAAGCCAAGAACTGGCGGCTGATGGCCTTCGGTTGTCTGTCGCTCGCGCTGCTGATGGCCGGTGGCCTCGTGTGGCGCTCAGCCCAGTCAATCGTGACGCCCTTCGTTATCGAGGTGGACAACGCGGGCCAGGTCCGGGCGGTCGGCGAAGCCGCCACGCCCTACAAACCCAACGACGCGCAGATTGCGCACCACCTGGCGCGCTTCGTCACCGAGGTGCGTTCGCTGTCGATCGACCCGATCGTGGTGCGGCAGAACTGGCTCGAAGCCTATGAGTACACGACGGACCGCGGCGCCGCGACGCTGAACGAGTACGCGCGAGCGAACGATCCTTTCTCGCGCATCGGGCAAAGCTCGGTGGCCGTGGAGGTGACTAGCGTGGTGCGGGCCAGCGACACATCGTTCCAAGTGCGCTGGATAGAGCGCAGCTATGCCAACGGCGCGCCCTCAGGGACGGAGCGATGGACCGCCGTCCTGTCCGTGGTACTGCAGCCGCCGCGCACCGAGCAGCGTTTGCGCAAGAACCCGCTGGGTATCTATGTCAACGGCCTGTCCTGGAGCCGTGAACTCGAAGCCACCGATGCAATGAAAGGAACAAAGCCGTGAACACACATTTCCCCAGATCCGTACTTCCGTTGGTCTTGCTGGCCCTTGCTGGCTGCGCTACGCAGGGCAAGCCGCCACCGACGATCTCGCTGGACGAGCCCGTTGCCGTTGTCGCGCAGCCGCTGCCCGAACCGCCGAAGCCCATCGAGGTGGTCGAGATGCCGAAGCCCTTGCCGTTGCCCGAGCAGATGAAGGCGCTGCCGAGCGAGTCCGACGCGAAGGTGGCGCCGGAATCCGCGGACGAGAAGCTGCGCGTCTCACGCGCCAACGCGGAAGCGCGGATCGCGCCAACGCGCGAGGGCTATGTCAACGCGATCCAGGTCTGGCCCTATGCCGATGGCGCGCTCTATCAGGTCTACACCAGCCCGGGACGCGTGACCGTCATCGCCCTCCAGCAGGGCGAAGAGCTGGTGACGGTCTCGGCCGGTGATACGGTGCGCTGGATCGTCGGCGATACGGCCAGCGGCGCGGGGGCAACGCTGCGCGTGAACATCCTGGTGAAGCCCACGCGCATCGGTTTGAAAACCAACCTGGTAGTGACGACCAATCGTCGTACCTATCTGCTCGAACTCTCTTCCACGCCGCAGGCCTGGATGGCTTCGGTGTCCTGGGACTACCCCAAGGACCGAATGCTGGCCCTGCAGAAGCAGGCGCAGCAAGCCCAGGCCAGCGCGCCGGTGGAAACCGGCATGACGCTGGAGCAGATCAGGTTCCGCTATGCCGTCAGCGGCGACAGTCCGCCGTGGAAGCCGCTGCGCGCCTTCGACGACGGGGAGCGCGTCTACATCCAATTCCCGGGTGGTATCGCCCAGGGCGAGTTGCCGCCGCTTTTCGTGATCGGCCCGCGAGGCGACGGGCAACTGGTGAACTACCGCTTCCGCTCCCCATACTACGTTGTGGACCGACTGTTCGGCGCGGCCGAACTGCGGCTGGGCGGCGACCAGCAGCAAGTGGTGCGCATCGAGCGCACGGATGGAGTCGGGGCGGGTGCCACGCGGAGGAACTGAACATGAGCACATTCCCCGATGCAGCGCCAGCGTCGGCCGCGAAGGTCGAACCCGAATCCGTGGCCTTGCGCGCTTCGCCGCGTCCCGTCACACGTCTGAACCGTCGCATGCTGGCTCTCGGTGCCGGCGTCCTGGCCGCCGCCGTGCTCGGAGGCACCCTGTGGTCGCTGCAGTCGAACAAGCGCCAGCGCAATCCCGCCACCGAGCTGTACAACGTCGACCGCGTTTCACGCGCCGAGAACCTGGACCAGTTGCCGAAGGACTATGCGGGTATTCCGCCCGCCGTGAAGCAGGGGCCGCCAGTGTTGGGCGAGCCGCTGCCGGGCGACCTGGGTCCGGCTATCGTCAAGGCGCAGCAGCCGATGGAGACGCGGCCACCGGGCGGCGGGGTCGATCCGGCGCAGACCGAGCGGCTGGCGGCCGAAGAAGCTGCGCGGTCTTCGGTTTTTTTCCGAAGTGGTGCAAGCAGCGGAGGACCGAAGCCGAGCGCCGCACAGGCCGTCGTTGAACCTCCGGCATTGGCCTCAGGCAATCAGCCGTTCAATCCGATGGGGGCCACTGCTCCTGCAGGGCAACCCTCCAATCCTACGGCGGTGCAGAACCGGCAGGATCAGAAGGAGGCGTTCATCGCCAAGACGGGTGACGCTGGGACGCGCAATCCCGGAAGCTTGCAGTTGCCGTCGTCGCCCTACCAGGTGATGGCAGGCACGATCATCCCGGCGGCGCTGGTGACAGGGATCAACTCCGACCTGCCTGGGCAAGTCATTGCAAATGTGTCCGAAGCGGTTTACGACACCGCCACGGGCCGCCATCTACTGATCCCGCAGGGCTCACGCCTGATCGGCCGCTATGACAGCCAGGTTGCCTTCGGCCAGCGGCGTGTGCTGCTGGTATGGACGCGGCTGATCCTTCCGGACACATCGTCGGTTGCGCTCGACCGTCTGCCCGGCATCGACCCGGCCGGCTACGCCGGGCTCGAAGACGGTGTCGATTGGCATTGGGACCGCATCCTGGCCGGCGCTGCGCTGTCCACGTTGCTGGGAGTTGGCGCCGAGCTGGCGGCACCGGAAAGCCGTACCGATGGCAGCCGCATCGTCATCGCAGGACGGGAGAGTGCACAGGAGACGGTGAACCAGGTCGGGCAGGAGATCACGAAGCGGAACATGAGCGTCCAGCCAACGCTGACGATCCGACCGGGCTTCCCGATGCGCGTGATGGTCAGCAAGGACCTGGTGCTGCGGCCCTATCAGCCGTTATTTTTTCAGCGGGGATCTTCACAATGAGCACGAATAAGCTGCGACTAGGTCCGTTGCCGAGGGCCACCACGGCAAAACTCACAGTGACGATGCCCGCCGACCTCAAGACTATGCTTGATCGCTATGCGGCCCAGCATTCGCAGACATACGGTGATCCAGTCGATGCCGCCTCAATCATCCCGCACATGCTGGAAGCCTTCATGGCACGTGATCGTGCTTTCAAAGCAAAGCAGGCAAAGGCTAAGTTCTTTGAACCTACTCAATAGGAGTTGCCCCAAGAGACAGTCCAAGCGCTTCAATTCTTTCAACGTGTGATCATTCGAGCGTCGACACAGATCCCCCACCGTCGCCCAATATCGCTCGAACCAAGGCGTCTGTGTCGCCTGCAAACGCGGCAGGCCGACCACGACCTTCCATGATGTAGTCGGGAACCGGCTTCGGCATCGGAACGGCCTCTTTTGGAAGCTGCTTGAGCATCATCTCCACCTTGGCCTTCAGCTTCACATAGCCCACGCTGTCGGCATAGTCGATTAGCTCGTTTAGCATGCCCTCGTGCATGCTGAGGACGAATTGACGTTTGTGTTTCTGGCGAATGAGGTTGAAAAACTCCAAAGTACCCGCCTGCTCGTAGTCGGGCTGGGCTTCATACGCGGCGACGTCCTCCATTACCACACGCTGTCTGTACAACACCAGCATGCGCCCGTAGTCCCTTGCGACGGCGATCAGATCGTCCTCGGCAGGCGGAGACTTCGTCGCGAGCTGCGCGGGCTCCAAACGCGCTGGCATGAAGAACTGGAAGTCGATACCAGACAGGAATGCCATGGCGTCGGCCACCATCTCCTGCTGCTCGGGCCGAGTGAAAAATCCCCGTGCGATTGCGAGACGCTGATCCTTGGAGAAGAGCAGCATGTAGTTCTCTCCAAGATTCATGGCGATGAACTCGTAGAGGTGTTCGGGTTTCAGTTCGATGTCGACCTCTGAGCCCCCGATGACAGACCAGCCAACTTCATCATTTTTCTTCACGAACGGGTTGAGATCGAACTCTGTGTACAGAGTCGCACGGCATGGTGACACTGCCAGTGCGGCGAAGAACTCGCGAAGTGACGTCTCGTCGTGATGCCCGGCAGCGGCTTCGACGAACTCGCCAAGAACTCTCTTGAACATCAGCGTGCTGAGCCCGCCGGTATGCACGATTGCCATTCCGAGAAATCGCACCATCGCGTCCGTTGCCCGCCGGGTGCCATGTCGCAGGTCGCTGTGGGTCAGTACCTGAATGCACTCAGCCACATTTTCCAGCACCTGTGCCCCGTTGAAGAGGGCATCACTGCGCCGAATCTCCTCTGCGTAGTGAAGGTATAGGTTAGCCTGCACGCCGTACGGGTCCTTGCTGCAAACGTAGTCGCGCAAATAGGTCTCGATTTGCTGAAGTTCACCAAGCGTCATCGTGGCCTCCATCGCCATCAACTCGGTCTCACGTGTTTCGCGCCAGTTGTCTATGCTGATCGCGGGATCGCGCCGCGGTCTTCGTAGAATAAAAGCCGGAGTGAGATTCAGCAGCTCCCGCATACTGAAGTGGTTTTCCGGAAACACCGGGCCCCACGCCGTCGCATATTGCTCGTGTTTAACAGTTGACCCGGCGATATTGAAGTTGATCGAGTGCGAATGCGAATAGGGTTTGCCGTTGTTTCCCGTCGCAGGCTGCTCCCAGGCGGGGAAGGCTGATTGAATCTGGTTTCCTCTAACCTGTATGCGCAATTTCATGGTCTTGAAAGGATCGTCCAGTAGTGCGTATCCGTAGAGCACGCCGGCCGGCTGCTCTGCTGTCGGATGCTTGGAGTCCTCCCGATCCAGGTTGTCGAACGCTTCGGTCAAGACTTTGATTACGTCATCCTCTGAATATCCCAGCGGGTACAGAGTCTTCCAGAGATATCCGGACGTGTAGTTGACGTCGGGTTTCATGGTGATGCCGGCCGCGTCGCCCGTGAACATCTTCCGCGGAATCTTCAGCGTGACGACTCCGTTCTGAAGCTCCCGGGCGTAGAACCAGTCGTCGTGCCGATCCGCGTCGTACTCAAGAAGGTGCACCACGCCCTTATGTTGTTTCAACAGATTTTCCCAGCCGTCCCAGGTGTGGAGTCCTCCAGAAAGGACCACCTCTGCAGCGCGGACGCCGAGCGCATTGACCGGACGAACCGCAGTCTCGCCGGCGAGGATGTGCTTGAGTGCCAACTCGGTTAGTTCGTACTTTCCTTGCTCCCCGAAACGAATCGGATATGTCCTCGGCATCGGCATCCCTTATTCTGTGATTTGCGTTGTTGCACTTCTCGTGCACGCTATTGTCGCCCCGAGCGTGGCAAGCTCCAGGTTTCAGAATTGACGCTGGGTGTGTTACCCGACGTCACGGGAAATCAGGTTCATCTCGTCGCACGGTCGACGCGTAGCCGGCAAGTTTCAACGACCTTCAACGAGCGGCGTTGAACTCGCTCGGACTCGGAGTTCCGAATGGGGTGCAAGCTCGCAGCGAACTACTTCGAGCGTTTGGGTCCAGTGATTGGCCGGCGACGACACATTCCGGGATATCGTCCTCGCAGCTGCCTAGGGGAAAGAGCTCACGAATTATCGCGTTGTGATATTTCCGAGCCCATTCATGTTTTGCCCGTATGGATTCCGGAAGTTTGCGTTCCCGGCCCTCTTTCACCCAATCGCGAACCGCCTCATGATGAGAGGTGATGTACATGTCGACCATGGCAGATCTGTCGATCCGCCTCAGAGACATCAAATACGAGATGAAGCGGAACCCATCTTGGTCACGTCGCAGGTGAGCGTCCGGATCAACGCCAAAGCTCGAGGGGCCCCCATCCCATGAGTCTGATTCGGTGGCTTGCCCTGCTGCCTCAACAATTTGCGCCGCCGTGGCCTCCGACAAGAGGATGCGCGGAAACTTTGCTTGCGTGCTCTCGAGTTGATAGGCCTCAATCAAACCCTCGGACAGGATCATTCTCGGACTCTCAAAATGACGCCCGATCGCAATGCCTCCTCGCATGAACACACCGGCGCATGCCAAGTTCATCTGTACGGCCTCGATCGTATAGATGAACTTGAAAACATTGTTCGGTTCGAATGGGGAAGACACGCAAATGCAGTCGCTGAACATCCGGACACTCGTCGTGTAGCCTTGATAGGGCTCCGACAGCATATCCGTCGATGCCAAGCCGCGGTCCAGCGCCTTGAGCAACTCGGGGTCGTCCAAGCAGCGCTTCGTCTGGTCCTTAAAACCAAGAATATCGATAAACGCAACGAGTCGCGTCTCTGGGGCATAAGACAGTTCGGACATGTGAAACGTTGGACGACGCGCTAGATAGGTCACCAGTATCGCACCGGGTCCACTAGCTGGCGGGCTGCGACTGGCTGCGACGGCCTGCGACGCTCTGGGTTTGTCCGAACCACCATCTAACGCATGCTTGCACGCATTCCTTACTGCCTGTTGGAGCTTGCATGATCTTCCCCCCGCCCCCACCTCCACCGGTGACCAGCAAAGCACAGCCAGCCTACTACCGGCTGCGCGACGTAGTGCGAATCACGGCGCTAAGCCGGTCCACGATCTACCGGCGCATCGCGGAGGGTCGGTTCCCTGCTCCAGTCCATCTGGGTGGCAAGGCCTCTGGTTGGGCCAGAGAGGCGCTGCAATGCTGGATCGAGGACCCGGCCTGCTATACCGCCCCTACGCCACCGCAAGCCGCTGCAGGCCGCCGGCTCCCGATGGCTGGCGCGCAGCCGTAGCACCAACTCGGACTTCTCGCGGCATGGGCATGACCTCGCGTCCAGCCTCTAGGTCGTCCAGCAAATCGGCCCAAGCCTGCGCCATTTCCCGACGCTGCTCAAGAAAGACGGCTCGGTCATAGCTCCCCCCTAGCTCCTCGTCGGACACGTGCGCCAAGTGGCGCTCTATGACCTCGCGATCCCAGCCGAGCAGTTCACGGATCAGTGTCCGGGCAGTCGCCCGGAAACCATGACCCGTGATGTCCTCCTTGGTGTCGTAGCCCATGGTGCGCAGTGCCGCGTTGACGGTGTTGTCGCTCATGTAGCGGCTTGCTTCGGAACGGCGCGAGATGCTGCGGAACACAGGCCCCTCTGGGCCCGTCAGCGGCAGGATGTCACGAAGGATGGCCACGGCTTGCCGTGGCAACGGCACCAGGTGGGCCGGCGTGCGCACGTCGCGCTTTTGCCACTCTCGCAGCTTCATCTTCTCGGGCGGGCAGCGCCAGATGGCCGCATCCAGGTCGAAATCCTCCCAGTGCGACAGGCGGAGCTGTCCAGGGCGTTGAAACAGCATGGGCATCAGCCGCAGCGCCATGCGCGTGAGAATGTTGCCGTTGTAGGCCTGGATGTCTCGCAAAAGCTGCGCGAGCTGGCCGGCATCCGTGATAGCCGCATAGTGCCGAGAGCGCGGCGGGGGCAGGCCCCCTGTGCGACTGTTCATGAAGTTCGCCGCCGGCTCGAGCGCGCCAACGTCCACCGCGTACTGAAACACGTGGATCATGGCTTCGCGAACCCGCAGTGCCGTTTCGAGCGTGCCGCGGTCCTTGATCCGGTGCAGGCAGCGAACCGCCTCCGTGGGAAGGATGGTGGGCATTGGCAAGCCGCCCAGCCAGGGAAAGACGTGGACTTCGAGATGGCGCAAAACCTTCTGCGCGTAGCCGGACGACCACTGGCGGTCCTTATTCGCTTGTGCATGCCAAGCACGCGCCAACAACTCGAAAGTGTTGAGGCGCTGCACGCGGCGCTTCTCGTCTTCCTCACGCCGGGTCTGGCGCACGTCGATCCCTGCGGCAAGCTTGCCGGCTTCAATCCGCGCCTTGGTGCGTGCTTCAGCCAGCGACACCGCCGGATAGGCACCTAGGCTGAGCTTCATCTCCCCAGTGCCGCTCCGATAGCGGAAGGCCCATGCCTTGCCGGTGGGCCGCACACGAAGGTAGAGACCCTCCCCATCAGCCAGCAAGTATTCCTTGTCGCGCGGCTTCGCGGACTTGATCTTTAGATCGTTGAGACGTCCCATGTGGTACCCAGAAAATGACTGTTGACGAAACACAGTCTGAGGTACCGGCGTGGGTACACGCAAATGCGGGACTTGGTGGGATTTGGCGAAACCATCTGAGCCGCCTTTTTAGGCTAAGTCCTTGATTTGCAAGGACCTTGAGCTTCAGCGGAACCGCTTGAGAAAGAAAGATGGTGGCCTGGGGCGGAATCGAACCACCGACACGCGGATTTTCAATCCCCACAACTGCCGAAAGATCGACGTTGATCGACATGCATGTGGAAGGTTAGTTAATTGATTTTTAAAGATAAAAGTCTCC
>Ga0247823_10000163_pt1 | contig 55801 bp, 48 predicted proteins | sample 13C_PalmiticAcid_2_FD_192426 | JGI IMG/M metagenome (GOLD analysis project Ga0247823, IMG submission 192426) | Soil microbial communities from agricultural site in Penn Yan, New York, United States - 13C_PalmiticAcid_Day30 | ecosystem: Environmental > Terrestrial > Soil > Agricultural land... | reverse complement strand
CCGCCGCATATCCCACAATGACATGGCCGGGCCGATTGTCCGGAAAGGCATGCTTGAGTGCATTGATCACCAGTTCGGTAACGACCAGCCCGATGCTGACCGACACATCGCCGCCGATCGACACCGGATCGACCCGGGTGGTCAGCGTCAACTGGTCGCGATCATAGATCATCGATGCGCCGATGCTCGCGCATAATTGCGCCAGATAGGGTTCGAGTTCGACCGCACCGGCATCGGATTCGGCGAGGTGGCGTTGTAGCGTCGCAATCGACATCACGCGTTGGTGCGCGTCGCTCAAATGGCCGCGCGCCTCGCTCGACTGCACCTTGCGTGCGCTCTGCATGAGGATGCTCGCGATGATCTGCAGGCTGTTCGCGACGCGGTGCTGCATCTCGTGCAGCAGTGCGGCATTGTCGCGCACCAGCGCTTTCTGCCGTTTCTCGCTCGCGCGCGCGTCGGTGACGTCGATCACGGTGACCAGCATGCGCGTGTGGTGGATGTCGCCATAGTCGAGCCGCTGCGCCTTGATCATGACGCATCGCACATCGCCGGCGCTGGTCTCGATCTCCATCTCATACGCCTCGACCTCCGCCGCGCCCGAGAGCGTCGCGTCGATCAGCGAGTGGAGCCGCGGCAAATCCCAATGATGATCGTCGAGGTCATAGATCGTCTGTCCGGTAACGGCTTCGGGATCGATGCCGAAGGCGGCGCAAAAGCTGTCGCTCGCTGCGACGATCGCTAGATTTTCGTCGAGCAGTAACAGCGGTGAATCGGAGGCGAGCACCACCGCAAGCCCCAGCGTTCGGCCCAGATTGATCGAAGGTTGATCGGCAGCCATTTGGCGCGCCTTCCCGGTCGGCCCGGACCGCAGAACGCGGCCTTGTCGGCAACCATAGCGCGGGGCGTTCTCGGTCGATCTTGCAAACGACTGCCCCGGAAAGCTGTCATAGCATGCCGCCGGAGACAGACGCGTATGAATTCGGCAATCTTGTCATATCCCGCTGTCATATTCCCGAGGCGGAACGTCCCGCCCACGGTCGGTCTATGTAGTCGCCACGATATGCCCAATGGCAGCTTTTCTGAATCTGACACCAACAACAGACCCGTCTCAAATCGGCCACTGATACAAATTGGCCATCGCTCATCGCTAGTCGTATTCAGCGGGCTCACCTCCAAGCTCATCCAAACCTCCCTCGCCAGTGTCCCCTGTCGATAAGATTTCAACGGGCGCTGGCGGAGCAATTTCACTCTGTCCGAGTTCCGGTTCGGATGGATGGTCTGTCCCGCCGCAGGAGCCCAGGCAAACTAGGCCAAAGAGTGCGAACGAAATCCTCTGGACCATGATCGCCTTTTCCTTGGTGCTTATGCGGCCTCTCGGTCATCCGGATCAGGGAAGCTCCCCAGGAGCAGCCGAAGCTCTCCGATCAATACGGCCGGATGTGCAGGTTTGCGCACTATGGGTTTCTCGCGGTACCGATCATCGCCAGTCGCGGTCTCGTAACCGGTGCAAAAAAGATAGGGGACGCCCCGTGTGTGAAGAAGATCGGCGACCGGATAAACCGTTTGGCCGTTGAGGTTGATGTCGAGCACCGCGGCATCTGGCATGGGGCCATCGGCAAGCAGCGCGAATGCTTCCTCCACGCTGGCTGCCGGTCCCATGATTTGCCAGCCATCGGTCCTCAGTGCGTTTGCCAGCTCCATCGCAACCAGCAATTCATCCTCCACGATGAGAAGAGTTTTGGAATTGGGGCCAGCGCCTGCGGTGCGCTTGGCTACTCTCGGCATTTCCGCCTCAACCCGATACCCTTGGGGGGGGAGGCGCACAGAGATTTGCACGCCTTGCGGACGCCAGCGTGTCTGGATGTCGCCGGCCAACTGGCGGGTAACCGTCTCGATCAGAGTCGAGCCGAAGCCTTGACTGGTAGGCTCCGCAACCGTTGGCGTGGAGAGAGTCTCCGACCATGTGAATTCGAGATGCCCGTCTTCGGCCACGCGCCAGACCACGTCAATGCGGCCGCTCGCCGCCGAAAATGCGCCGTATTTGACGGCATTGGTGGCGAGTTCGTGTATGAGCAGGCTGAGCGGTTGCACGGCATTGGGCGCGAGCGAGACGGCCGCACCATCGAGACGCACTTGTCCGGGGCGGCAATATGCCGCCGTCTCGTCAGTGACGATTTTAGCAAGGTCGCCCCCGGTCCAACGATTTTGCGCCAAAAGACTGTGCGCACGACCAAGCGCCGCCACGCGTCCGCGAACGGCAGTGACAAAATCGTCTTTTGTAGGTGCCGATGTGAGCGACACCAGCGCCTGGACGACGGCAAGAGCATTTTTGGCACGATGGTCCACTTCCCGCGCCAGCAGTTGCCTTGCCTCTTCGTTGGCGATGCGTTCGGTAATGTCTCGAAGAATGACGGTGGCGAGACGTTCGTCGTGCAGATCCACCTGAGATATCGACGCCTCGACAGGAAATTCGGTGCCGTCGGCTCGCAGGCCGCTGATGGCTCCCAGCGCGCCCATGCGGCGACCCGTGACGCCGGTTTTTCGAAACCGGCGGATGTGCTCGTCATGGCCATCTCGAAAGCGCTGCGGGATGAAGCGCGCGATCGGCTGACCAAGAGCCTCGTCGCGCGACACGCCGAACATCTGTTCGGCGGCAGGGTTGAAAAGGATGATGCGCTGATCCTCATTGATCGTGATGATAGCGTCCATCGCGCTTTCTACGATGCCTTCAAGCCGCCTTTGCGATTCGAGAACCTCTCGCTTTTTGCCGACGTCGTCCATTATGTCCTCGATCCCGCCATCAGGCTTAACCGAATATCTCGGCTAGTGCGCGTGAAAATTAGTTCCGGTTTGCAACAAATAGCCACCGATCTCACCTATCTTCTTCATGTCTCGCTAACCGCGCTGCGCTACAAGCGTTATAGGGACCCGAGGACGACAGAATATGTTACGGGTTTACGCTTGCCTCGCACTCGAACATGATCCCCGCCTGCTTCTGCTGGCAGCGTCGATCTGCGTTATTTCATGTCTCACGGCTTTCCACCTTGCAGCTCAGGTCGGGCGGATGACACGGCCGAGACAAAGGCGCTGGATTTTGATGCTGGGGTTGGTGACGGGAACGGGCATCTGGGCCACACACTTTGTTGCGATGCTGGCCTACCGGCCCGGGCTCCCTAGCGCGTTTCTCATTGGCCCAACTGCAGGCTCGATTCTCATAGCCATCTTTGCGACCGGTGCTGCTTGGGCCGCGCTCTTTTCCGCATTTTCCCAAAGGGCTTCGATATCCGGCTGCGCCTTCGCGGCAGGCATTACGGCCATGCATTTCACTGGAATGGCAGCGCTTCAGACCGTAGGCCGTTTCGAATATGATTCGGTGCTCGCCGGCGGGAGCCTGACGTTAGGGTTATGCCTTTCGGTGCTCGCGGCACGGCTCTTTCAACCCGCATCTGCGGCGAGGTTATACGCCGCAGGGGGCAGCCTCGCCGGCGCGATTTGCACCATCCATTTCGGCGCCATGGCCGCTATCACCGTAAAAGTCGACCCGGCCGTCCGGCTTCCGATAAGCTCAATGGATGCCGATGTCCTGACGGTCATCGTTGCTATGGGGGTGGTCGCACTGATGGGCATCGTGCTCGCCACCGCCATTTACGAGGCACGCAGCACCCGGTCAGCCGCAGAAGAAATGCGGCGCCTCAAGAAGTTTTCCGAAAGCGCGCTTGAGGGTTTGGCGATCCTCGATGGCGATACGATCGTCGACGCTAATGAAACCTTCTGGTGCATTGCAGGCTACAATCCATCTCATCCACCCAAGGGCTTGCCGGTGACGGCCGTTCTTCCCGATCATTTGGCGCGTCCAAAGCAAGCGCTCGGCCCGGCATTTTTTGAAGCGCGTCTGCTAGGAACCGATGGCGCGTTCTTGGCGGTCGAGACGGCGGTCCGTCAGCTGGCTATCCAGGGGGGCGGCAAGGAGGCGGTGATCGTCCGCGACATCAGCGAGAGAAAGGCAGCCGCCGCGCGCGTCGCCCATATCGCTGCACACGACCCGCTCACTGGTGCTGGAAATCGACTGGCTTTTACCCAGATCCTCGATGCTGCGCTCCGTGACGCGAGCGAGGTAACGCCCGTTGCGATGCTCTGTCTCGATCTCGACCGTTTCAAGGCGGTAAACGATGTTCATGGCCATCCCGCAGGCGACGCTGCGCTGGTTGAAGCGGCCCGGCGCATCCGAAGCTGCCTCGACGACGACGGCTTCCTCGCGCGACTGGGAGGAGATGAGTTCGCGATCATCCAGCGGCGCGGGGTACAACCCATGGCGGCCGGTTTATTGGCAGAAGCGATCATCGAGGCGTTACGAGAGCCGGTCCAAATAGGCGATTTGGCAGTTCACATCGGCTCCAGCATCGGCATCGCGGTCTATCCATCTAACGCCGGGGAAGCTGAAGACCTTCACAAGAAGGCTGACCTTGCGCTTTATCGTGCAAAGGCTGAAGGCCGGGGTGTCTATCGCTTCTTCGACGGCATCATGGGGCAGCAGTTGTTGCATCGTCGTCGGCTCGAAACCGACCTACGACGCGCGATCGAGAATGGCGAACTTCATCTCCACTATCAGCCGCAAGCCTGCCTCGAGACGCGCGGGATAACCGGCTTTGAAGCATTGGTGCGGTGGAGGCACCCCGAATTCGGCGAGATTTCGCCTAGCGAATTTATTCCGCTTGCGGAGGAAAATGGACTAATACCGGGTATCGGGGAGTTCGTCCTGCGGCGCGCGTGCGCAGAGGCGGCGCGCTGGTCGCAACCCCTCAAGATTGCGGTAAACATATCGCCGGCCCAAATTGCACATGGCGACATGGCCGCTACTGTGGAACGCATCCTCAAAGAGACCGGTCTCAACGCAGACAGGCTGGAACTTGAGGTGACCGAAGGGGTGCTCCTGCATAGTTCCGACAAGGCCGTGGCTACACTGCGCGATCTTCAAGCCCTCGGCGTCAGAATTGCAATGGACGATTTTGGCACGGGCTACTCGTCCCTCAGCTATTTTCGCACATTCCCGTTCGACAAGGTGAAGATCGACCAGTCCTTCGTCCGCGGGCTGACTGAAAGCCGGGAAGCAATGGCTATCGTCAAAGCGATTATCGGTTTGGGGAAGGGGCTTGGGATGTCGATTATTGCCGAAGGCGTCGAAACCCAAGAACAACTCCGGCTGCTCCATGCTGAGGGCTGCCATAAAGTTCAAGGATATCTAATCGGCCGGCCTGGTCCCATTGAAAATTTCGCTGACATAGTGGCGGACTATCGCAGCGGTAGCCACCGTTGCCACGCCAAATGTGATGAATGCATCGAGCGGCTGCGGGCTCCGACAGACTACAAAAAGCTTCATCTCGTTTAAGTTCGATCGGCCATGACACCGGTCAGAGGAGTGATCAGTCGCCACATCATAGTGCGCCAGCGGGACCAAGGCGCACCTGGACGGGACGCCTATGGCCGCGCCTGCGATCGATTAGTTGCCACCAAACGGTTCAGCGTGCCGAAGTCTGCTTTTTGAGATCCACGCCTACTAGCGGACGGTCTCCTACCGGCCATTAGCGACTCCGCACATTGATCGGGGGAGCCTATTGAAACGCGGCAAACGATGATTGGACGCGTCGCCTCGACAAGCTGACATTCTACCAGCCACCGCGAAACAGGGCCACTCTTACCCGGTTCGGTGGCTGGGAGATATTGCATGGGAATTCAAATTCTCGGGATACTGAAACGCCTCGGACGCACGCAGCATCTGATCTCCATGGCCCCAAACTGATGCATCCATCATTGCAGGCTCGCATGGTGCCCGGGAAGCCAGCCTATATCATGGCAGGGACGGGCGAGGTCGTGACATATGCGCAGCTCGATGCCCGTTCAAACCAGGGCGCGCATCTGTTGCGGTCGCTGGGATTGCGCCGCGGCGACGGCATCGCGCTGATGCTCGAGAATGACGCGCGCTTCTTCGAAATCGTTTGGGCGGCGCAGCGCGCGGGCCTCTACTATACCTGCATATCGACGCGGCTGGCGGCGCTGGAGATCGCCTTCATCATCGCGGATTCAGGCTCGCGCGTTCTTGTCGCCTCATGCCCGGTTCCATCGGAGCTCGCGGCACCGGGTCTGGAAATCTTTTCACCTGCGGAGCGCGATTTCGTGGCAGAGCGCAGCTCGTTTCCCGAGCAACCGATCGCGGACGAGTCGCCCGGGATCGACATGCTCTACTCGTCGGGGACGACCGGGCGCCCGAAGGGAATCCGGCCTGCGCTTCCCGAAGGTGGTCTCGCTCAGACCAATGCGCTCACAGAATTCGGTCGGTCGAATTACGGCATGGCATCGGACACGATCTTCCTGTCGCCGGCCCCGCTCTATCACTCGGCGCCCCTGCGTTGGTGCATGACGGTGCAGAAGCTTGGCGGGACCGTCATCGTGATGGAGAAGTTCGATGCCGAAGCGGTGCTTGCACTGATCGACCGGTTCAAGGTCACCCATGCGCAGTTCGTGCCGACGCATTTCATCCGGATGCTGAAACTGCCCGAAGATATCCGCCTTCGGTACGACCTGTCGTCGCTGCGTGTCGTCTATCATGCGGCCGCGCCTTGTCCGGTCGAGGTCAAGCACGCGATGATGAACTGGTTCGGTCCGATCATTCATGAATTCTACGCCGGGACCGAAGCGAACGGGCTGACCGCGATCGGCCCCGAAGAATGGCTGACGCATCCGGGGTCGGTCGGGCGCGCGATCTGGGGAAGGCTGGAGATCTGCGACGAGGATGGCGAGCCATTGCCGGTCGGACAGACCGGCGCGATCCATTTCGCAGAGGGGCCGGCGTTCGAATATCATAATGACCCCGAGAAGACCGCGGCAAGCAAGAACCGCCACGGCTGGACGACACTCGGCGACGTCGGCCATGTCGATGCCGAGGGCTATCTCTACCTGACCGATCGCCACAGCTTCATGATCATTTCGGGCGGTGTGAACATCTATCCGCAGGAAATCGAGGATGCGATCGTCACCCATCCAAAGGTCGCCGATGTCGCCGTGATCGGTGCGCCCGATCCCGAGATGGGCGAGCGGGTGGTCGCGGTCGTGCAGCCCGCTTCCTGGGCGGACGCGGGGCCGGTGCTGGCAGCTGAAATCCTAGCGTCGCTCGAAGGCCGGATCGGGCGGATCAAGCAGCCGCGTCAGATTGACTTCGATCCCGAGCTGCCGCGCCATCCGACAGGCAAGTTGCTGAAGCGCCTCGTGCGCGCGCGCTACTGGCCGGCATAAAAGAAGGCCCGGCGCCCTCATGAGGGCGCCGGGCATCGGGAGGAGAAGATCGCCCGCCGCATCGCTGCGGCGGGCTTGTTCGTCAGAAGGCGACGCGGACCGAGCCGCCGAAGGTGCGCGGCTGGGCCGGCACGAGGAACGGATAGGGGAAGCCCGCGCCGCGCAGGTCGAGCCCGTAGGCGTAGGTCTTGCGGTTGAACGCGTTGTTTATGAAGCCCTTGATCGTGAAGCGGCCGATCTCCCACGCCAGCGTCGCGTTCACCTTGGCGTAGGATCCCTGCTGCAATTCGGCATTCTGCTGCGCGGTGCCCGGCGCGTTCACCTCGTTGAGCGGCGAGAAATACTGGCGGCTGAAAAAGGAGACATTGGGCGAAAAGGTCAGTCTGGAATCGCCGGTGTCGAAGAATTTGATGTCGGCCCCTGCCTGCATTGTCCAGCGCGGTGCGAAGGGCAGGTCGTTGCCGGCGATGTCGGCGCCCTGTAGCACGAGTTCCTTGTACGTCGCGTGCAGATAGCCGACCGCGAAGTTCAGCTTGATCGCGTCGGAGGCGCGCCAGTTGGTCTCGAGCTCGGCGCCGTAAACTTCAGACTTGGGTGCGTTGACGAGAATTCCGACCGGACCGGGGCGTAGGTCCTGCAGCTGCTGCTTCGAATAGTCATAATAGAAGGCGGCCGCCGAATAGGTCAGGCGATTGTCGGCGATACGGCCTTTCGCGCCGATCTCGTACGCGTTCACCCGTTCGGGATCGACATAGTTGATCCCGCCGGATGAGGTATAGCTGCCGCCGTTGAACGCGCCCGAGCGATAGCCGCGGTTGTAGCTCGCATAGACCAGCGGCCCTTGGTCGAACTGGTAGCTAAGCGAAACGCGCCCGGTCAGCGCATTGTTGCGGCCGTTGCTTGCGAAGGTCGCGTCCGGATCATAGGCGCAGGTGCCAGGCTGGCCGGCACAGGGCACCGTGGTCGCAAGCGGGGTCTTCGTCCCCCCGACATCGCCGGCATAGAGGAACGCAAAGCCGTCGCGATATTTCGAGCGGTCCCAGGTGTAGCGGGCGCCGACCGTTAACGTGAGGCTCGGCGCTAGCTCATAATCGCCTTGCGCGAATAGCGCATAGGACCGGCGCTCCTGGCGATAATGCTGGAAGAAGCCGCCATTGGCGCCGGGGCCGAACACGCTGCCGATCGCGAAATCATTGTCGGTGACAACACGGTCCCAGCCATAGAAGACGCCGCCGACAAGATTAAGGCCGTCGGCGCCATAGTTGAAACGCGCTTCCTGGCTGAACTGCTGATATTTCGATTTCCACGCCACATCGAGAATGTCGATGGGGGCGCCGTCGGCGGCCTGCTCGATCAGCTGCGACCCGCCGTCGCGCGAGGTGATCGAGGTGAAGCTCAGCGACGGCGAGAGCTCGTAGGCGATCGTCGCAGCGATGCCGTAGGCGTCGGTGCGGTTCAATCCGATCCGGTTCTCGTTAACCTCGAAGAATTTGAGGCCGGTGCGCGCGGTCAGCAGCCCGTGGATCGCCGCCTGCGTCCCGTGATCGCGGCCGCCATAGGCCTTGATCTTGATGTCGAGCGGCCCGCCGCCGGGATTGAAGCGCAAGGTGGCGCGGCCATGCAGCGTGTTCTGACGATTGGGATCGCGGCCGCCGGGGAAGACGTTCTCGATGAGGCCGTCGCTCTTCACATAATTGCCGGCGATGCGGAGGCCGAGCTGATCCTCGATCAAGGTCGCCTCGACCGCGGCCTGCGCAGTGATCGTGTTGTAATTTCCGTAGCCGGCCTCGGCATAGCCATTGTTACCCGAGAGCGATGGCCCCTTGGTGATGAAGTTGATCGCGCCGCCGGTCGTGTTACGACCGAACAATGTGCCTTGCGGCCCGCGCAGCACTTCGACCCGGTCGAGGTCGAACAGTCCCATGCCGTGCGAGGTGCGGCTCGCCATGTAGACGTCGTCGATATAGACACCGATCGGCGATGCCTGGTTCGAATTATATTCGTTCGCGACCGAGATGCCGCGCAGCGAGAAGTTCGGCTGGGTGTTGCCATAGGGGCTGCTGATCTGGAGGTTCGGGACCGCGTCCTGCAAGTTTGCCGAATTGGTGATGCCCTTCGAGGCCAGCGCATCGCCGGCGACCGCGGAAATCGCGGTCGGCACCGACAGCAGGGATTGTTCGCGGCGGTTGGCGGTGACGATGATGTCGCCATTTGCCGTGCCATCGGACTCGGCAGCGGGTGCCGGGGCGGCGTCCTGTGCCTGGGCGACGGCCGGGCAAAGCGCGGTGGTGGCGGTGAGCAACAGGCTCAAGCGTGCAATCTTCATCTTCCCTCTCCTGATGTGCGGTCTTTGCCGCTTATGGTCGCTGAAATTTAGTGTCGGCCAAGTTCTCCAACCCGGTCGCCGACCTCGCCGCCGATCGCGGCCCATCCGGCGCCAGGTTGCCGCCCGGCGAGGAAGTCGATCGTCGCCGAGGTGTCGAAGGCCTCGTAAATGCGCGTGATTCCTGCTGAGCCGGCGTGGACGAACAGCGTATAGTCATTCTCGTACCAGTCGGCGGCGAAGAGCGACCAGGCGCGGTAAACGAAGCGGACCGCGCTGAGCGATGCGTCACCGGCCTCGTCGAGGATCGTCACGCTGCAGTCGCGGCGGTGATGTTCGGTCCAGACTTGGTCGTTGAAGGCCGCGACGGCGTCGATGCCTTCGAGCAGCGGCATTCCGAGCGATGCAGATATTTCCCAGCTGACGTTCGGCGCGTAGAGCGCGCGCATCGCTTCGGGGTCGCCGAAGCGCTCGGCCAGCTGGCGCGCAGGCGTTGCGGCGCTCATGCCTCGGTCTCCCGCACCGTGTATCGGATCGGCAGATGCTTCAGCCCGGAAACGAAGCTCGCTTCCACCCATTCGGGGGTGCCGGCCAGTTCGAAATCGTCGATCCGCCGCAGCATTTCGGTGAAGAGCAGGCGGATCTCGAGCTTGGCGAGCGCATTGCCGAGGCAGAGGTGCGGGCCATAGCCGAACGAGAGATGCTTGCGCGCGTCGGCGCGGTCGACGCGGAACTCATATGGGTCGTCGAAGACGCTCGCGTCGCGGTTGCCCGAAGGGTAGCACATCATCAGATTGTCCCCTGCGCGGATCGGCTTGCCGCCGACCTCGCAGTCCTGCGCGGCGGTGCGGAAGAAGTGCTTCACCGGGCTGGTCCAGCGAATGAATTCGTCCACCGCGTTTCCGATGAGCGCCGGGTCGGCGCGCAGCTTTGCCATCTCGGCGGGATTCTGGATCAGCGCGAGCAGGCCGCCCGAGATCGACGAACTGGTCGTGTCGTGACCCGCCGCAGCGACGATCAGATAGTAGGCGTTGCGCTCGGCCTCGCCGATCGGCTCGCCGTCGATCGTCGCGGTGGCGAGGATCGTCGCGACGTCGCTCTTGGGATTGCTTCGGCGATCCTCGGTGATCTCGCTGAAATAGGCGTTGAAGGCGTCAAAGGCCTCGACCATCCCCGCCATTCCGTCGACCCCGCCGACGCTGCCGAACAGCTTCTGCGACAGGTGCAGCATCAACGGTTCGTCCTCGCGCGGGACGCCGAGCACGATCATGATCGTGCGGAGCGGAAACCAGGCCGCGATCTCGGTCGCGAAGTCGCAGCTCCCGCCCATCTCGACCATCCGGTCCACCGTCTCGCGGGCCAGCGCCGCAATCTCGTCCTCAAGCGCGCGGACGCTCTTCGCACCGAACCAGGCCGAGGTCAGCGCGCGAAAGGCGCGATGCTCGGGATCGTCCATCGCGACCAGATTATGCGCGAACTTGTGACTGCCCGTCTGTTCGATCAGCATGTCCTCGTCAGCGCGCGTCACGAGAAACTGCCGCGGATCGTTGAGGAAGTTCTTCGCATTGAGTTCGACAGCCATGATGTCGGCGTGGCGCGTGACAGCCCAGAATGGGCGATAGTCCTTCGGTTCGGCCCAATGGACCGGATCGTCGCGGCGCAGCCGGTCGAAAACATGATGATAGGCATGCTCGTCCCCATAGGTACGGGGGTCGACGATGATCTCGTCGATATTGTCGGAAAGCGTGTCGCTCACGTCTTTCTCCTCTCCGTGTTGCAGATTGTGGGGAAGGCGCGTGCCGGTCCAATCGGCATTTGCGCGGCATTCATCGACACCGCCAATCTATCGATCGGGCCGCATGGCGTGGATTTCGGTTGCGGCCGTGCTATGCCGGGGTCACCCGGCGGCGACCGGGAGCGAATAGGAGAGGACCATGTTTCACCCCGAACTCCGCCTCTTGCGGAGCTTCGTGACCGTTGCGGCGGAAGGTTCGGTGACACGCGCCGCCGAGTTGCTGCATCTCACCCAGCCGACCGTGTCGGGCCAGCTCAAGGAGCTTGAGCAGGCGGTCGAACATGTACTGTTCCACCGCACGACACGAAGCATCACTCTCAGCCCCGCGGGCAAGCGGCTTCTTCCCGCGGCGCAGCGGGTGATCGAGGAGGCCGAGGCACTACGCGTCCTTGTCGATTCCATGCAGAATGCGGGGCGCACCCAGTTCCGCCTTGGCGCGGCGCTCTACACGCTCGACATTCCGGAAAAATCGGCGCTGATTGATGCATTTCACGAGCGTCATCCGGGCATGGGCTTCACCATCGACAATCGGCTGCAGAGCGCGCTGATTCCCGACCTTCTGGCCGGGCGGCTGGACGCCGGCCTGTTTCTCGGGGTCAGTGCACCCTATGTTGCGGATGCGCGCGAAGACGTCACCCCGATCTACAACGAAACCCAATATCCGGACACGCTTGAACGCGTCGTGCTTCGCCGCCAGCCGATGGGCCTGCTCGTCCCACATGATTCCGAGCTTGCCGGTCAGCCGATGATCGCGCGTTCGCAGCTTCGCGGCCTGACGGTCGCGGTCCTCAACCACGAGCATGGCACCGCAGTGACCGATCCGCTCGAGGCCTTTTTCAAGGCGAGCGGCGCCGAGCTTCTCATCCCGGCCGAGGGCAATGCGATGGCGGTCGAGCGCTATGCCGCGCAGCACAAGATCTGCGGCATCGGTATCAACTGGTTCCCGCCGCCGCCGGCCCTCGTTGCGCGCCCGGTCGAAGGGATGGACCTCTATCTCGACTTCGCGGTCGTGATCGGTCCGGGGGCCAACCATGCAGCGGCACAATTCTTTGCCTTCGCGCTCAAGTGGCAGGAAGGCCGGGACGCCGCCGCGATCGCCGCTTGAGCTATTCGGCGGCAACCGCCGCCGGGGCCTCTGCTTCGCCCGCCGCATATTGTTCGATCTTGAGCTTGCCGAGCTGGCTCATATGCACCTCGTCGGGACCATCGGCGATGCGAACGTAGCGATTGATCGTCAGGAATTCGGCGAGCGGCGTGTCGTCGCTAAGACCCATGGCGCCATGGCTCTGGATCGCGCGGTCGACGACATGCTGCGCCATTGACGGTGCGACAACCTTGATCGCCGCGATCAGGTCCTTCGCCGCCTTGTTGCCCACCTTGTCCATCGCGTCGGCGGCTTTCAGGGTCAGCAGCCGCGCCATTTCGACCTCACAGAAACTCTTGGCGACATCCTGCCGAATCGACGACTGGTCGGCGAGCTTCTTGCCGAAGGCAACGCGGCTGTTGACGCGCGCGCACATGATCTCGAGCGCGCGCTGCGCCTGGCCGATCGAGCGCATGCAATGGTGGATGCGCCCCGGCCCGAGGCGGCCCTGCGCGATCTCGAAACCGCGCCCTTCGCCCAGGATCAGATTCTCCTTCGGCACGCGGACATTGTCGAAGCGCATCTCGACCTCGCCGCCGGGCGGATTGAGCGTGCCGAGCAGTTTGAGATCGCGGACGATCGTCACGCCCGGCGTATCGCGCGGGATGATGATCGTCGAGAATTGCTGATGACGCGGCGCGTCGGGGTTGCTCTTGCCCATCAGGATCAGCAGCTTGCACGCCGGATTGCGGACTCCCGAAATCCACCATTTGCGGCCGTTGATAATATAGTCGTCGCCGTCGCGGACGATGCTTGTTTCGATGTTGGTGGCGTCTGACGAGGCAACTTGCGGCTCGGTCATGACATAGGCTGAGCGGATTTCGCCTTCGAGGAGCGGCGTCAGCCACTGCTCCTGCTGTTCGGGTGAGCCATATTTGGCGAGCACCTCCATATTGCCGGTATCGGGCGCGGCGCAGTTGAACACTTCACTGCTCCACGGGACGCGTCCGAAAACCTCCGCAAGCGGTGCATATTCGAGATTGGTGAGGCCGGGCGAGAAGCGGCCATATTCGCGCGGCAGGAAGAGGTTCCACAGGCCTTGCGATCTTGCCAGCCCCTTGAGCGTTTCCATGCCGGGCCATTGGGACCAGAGATTGGCCGGATCGTCCATCCAGTCCGAATAGGACCGCTCCGACGGATAGATATGGGCGTCCATGAACGCCTCGATCCGGGTGAGCAGGGCGTTGGTGGTGTCGTTGTAATCGAAGTCCATTTATATTCCCCTATTGGATGCGGCGAAGGGCGCGTTCGAACAGCGCGATCGTCTGGGCATGGAGCCGGTCGCCGATCGCGCGCGGCGCGAGTCCGGCGCATGCGCGGGCGTGGCTGCCCTCAAGGATCGCGCCGAGTTTCAGGCAGGCGAGCACGCCGAACCAGCGCGCGTCGGCGGCGTTGCGCCCGGTTGAGACGAGATAGCGGTCGACCAGTTCGGCAATGGTCGGAAAACCCTCCGACGGATAGACCGCGACGATCGCGTCATCGCCTTCGTCCGGCCAGGTCGCTATCAGCCAGCCGAGGTCGAGCAGGGGGTCGCCGATGCTCGCGAGCTCCCAGTCGACGATGGCGGCGAGATCAGGTCGGTCGGGCCGGTAAAGAACGTTTGCGATATGATAGTCGCCATGAACAATGCCGGGATGGAAGGTGGCGGGACGGTGCGCCTCGAGCCAGTCGCAGATCTGGCCTACGGGAGGCAGCGCTTCGAGACCGCTCCATCCCGCCAGCGCGGCGTAGCTAGCGAGCTGGCCGCGCCATCGCGGCACTTGCCGATCGAGCCAGCCTTCGCTGCGGCCGAGATCGCCGAGGCCGATCGTCTGCGGGTCGAGGCGCGACAGCGCGACGATCCCGTCGACCAGTGCCTCGCCCATCGCGCGTCGCCATTCGGGCCGGCCGCGGTGCGGTTCAGGCATCGAGACTGCCGCGTTGAACCCCTCGACCGGCCGCATCAGATAGAAGGCGGCACCGAGCGGGCCAGGATCCTCCTCGCCGGCGACAAGTTTCGGGTGCGGGACGTAGGTGGTCGCCAGCGCGCCGAGGACGCGCATCTCGCGGCGCATCACCTTGTCGCTCTCTGCGCGCTTGTTCCGCGGCGGGCGGCGGAGGACAAAGGCTTCGCCGCCGCGATCGAAGCGGAGCAGGATATTCTGCGTGCCACCGCCGACCGGCGCGGGATTCTCGATCGGGCCGGCGCCGAGGCCGCGGGCGTCCATCCAGCGTATCAACGCTTCCAGATCGACAATCTCGCGCCAGGCATCGGAATCATGGCTGCCCGTCACAGGGTCATACCGCCATCGACGATGATCGTCTGCCCCACGATATAGCTCGCCGCGGGCGAGGCCAGAAACAGCGCGGCGGCGGCCATCTCGGACGGATCGCCCATCCGGCCGAGCGGGATTGTCGCTAACGCGCCTTCGAGCCGGTCGGGATGATCCGTGGTCACTTTGGTCAGCTTTGTCGCGACATAGCCCGGGGCGACGCCGTTCACGCGCACGCCCTTTTTGGCCCAAGCCTGACCCAGCGTTCGCGTGAGTCCGACGACGCCGCACTTGCTGGCGTTATAGGCGGGATTGCCGCGCGTAGCATGATAGGCCGCAGTGCTGCTGACCGTAACGATCGTCCCGCCCTGACGCGAAAGGAGCGGGAAAGCTGCTCCGGCGCAGGCCATCATGCTGTTAAGGTTGACATCCACGACATGGCGGAAGGTTTCGATTTCGAACTCCTGCCGGTCGTACCGGACCGTTCCCTGGCAAAGGATCAGCACGTCGAGACGGTCGATATCAGCGATGCGGCGGGTGACCGCCGCCGCGTCGGCGGCATCGACCTGTCGGTATTCGATGCCATCCAGTTCCTGCGCATGCTCATAGTCGCCCGGGCTGGAGCGCGTGCCCCAGACCTGTGTCGCTGCGCCCGCGTCTCGCAGCGCGATTGCGATGCCGCGGCCGATCCCGCTCGATCCACCGACAACCAGCGCGCTTTTTCCCTCGAAGGATAGCGAGATCATCCTGTATCATCCTCTCGTTCCGGCCGTGGCGCCGGTTCTTGGCCTGTCTCGGCAATTTGCCGGCGGGCGTCCAATCGGAGTTGGCGCGGCAGTCATTCGCGCCTTCGATCAATCGGGGGCTGGAAGGCTCTCTCCACGCTCAAGCGACGCCGCGATATCGCTACTCGTCCAGCGGAACAGGACTTCGGTCTCTTCGCTGTCGGCGAACGCGCCCTCGGGCGCGGAGAGCCATGCCGCCTGGGTTGCGAAACGCAGCGCCGATCGGCCCTCGTGCCAGCCGAAGTCGAGACCGCCTTCACCGCAGAGCGCGTGCGGATCGGTTCCCGCGGGGATTCGTAATGTCAGCTCGCCCGACGCCGATCGCGATGCGGGATCGAGCAAGATGGATGCCCCGATAACCTTTCCCGATAGGCTGGTTCCGGGCCGCTCAAAGCGTCCCGAGCATTCGGCCAGCCGGATGGCCCGTGCAGGACGCGCTGCCGGTTCGGTGCCGACTTCGGCTGTGCCGGCGACGTCGATCGTGACGTTCGTCAGACCCGAGCGGGCCCAACGGATTTCGAGGCGCTCGACCGTTGCGCGCAAAAGGCCCACCGGCTCGCTTCCCGACTGCGCGTAGATGAGGTCGAGGCGAGGGCGGACGTCGCGCCACGCGAAGCGGCTGACGCCATTCTCGAGCGCGGGCGCTCCGAAGGCACCTTCTAGCCATAGCGAGATGGCCTCCGCGTCAAGCGGAACCAAGAGCCGCCCGCGCCCATCGCTGAAGTCTGCGCTCATGATCGGCATGTCTTGTCCGGCTCCGGCCTCCAGACTTACCGCGAGCGTCCCGCCGCGGATCCAGCGGCCATCGACATAGGGGCCGTTCCAGACTTCGACGATCTTGCCATCGACGACGCGGAACACTTCAATGCCGCACCATTTCCAGTTCGGGTCGCGGCCCTTCACGTTCCAGACGAGCGTGACAAATTCATCGCCGCCCGCGAGCACGATCGGCTCGAAGGTCGGGCGCAGTTCGTTGTAATTGTGGCGGATCCGCGCGATCTGTTCTTCGAGATCCAGCGTGGTAACGCTGTTGGCATCGTAGCGCGTCATATGTTCGGCGCAGAGTTCGGGCACGAGCTCGATCCGCCCCTTGTTCCAGACTTCCAGATTGTAGAGCGTAACCACTTCGAGCGCAGATCGCGTCATGTCGTCCTCTTCCCTTTTATTCGGGTCTTTCTTCCAAATACGGTCGTCGGCCGCCAATCGGATATGCGCTGCTTTTCATCGCGCATTCCGATCAATCATCGCGACCGCCGATGTTTCCCCTGTGATTTCCGATTTGTCCCGGCCCGCGTGGAAGCCCAGCATCGAGAAAATATTGTGGAGAGGAACGGCATTGGGAGATCGCGATACCCCGCAATTGCTCGATCGATGCGGAGAGGTCGATGCGGATTGGCTGACGCGCGCGCTACGCTCGGGCGGGCATGACGATGCCGAGATTGCATCCTTCGCGCTGCGCCCGATCGGTGCCGGCAATGTCAGCGACACGTTTCGCGTGTCGCTTGAGTATAAGGGGCCGACCAAGGGTCCGGCGTCTCTTATCTGTAAATTCCGTTGCAACAGCGAAGCGGCTCATGCCCATGGCATCGGAAGCGGATCTTATCTTCGCGAGTTCGAAACCTATCGCGCGCTTATGCCGCGCACCGACGTTTGCCGCATCCCCTATGTCTATTGGGTCGACGGCCATGCCGAAAATATCAATCTCGTGATGGAAGACCTCAGCGTCATGGCGCGTGCGGGAAATCAGATCGCAGGTTGCGGCATCGAGGATGCGCGCAGCGTCGTCGCCGAACTCGCGAAATTGCACCGTGCTTTCTATCCGATGTCAGAGGCCGCCGCGCCGTCATGGGGAATGACAATGGCGGGCACCGCCGATTATTGGGCCGCAGCGGTCGAGCGCGGACTGGGCGCCATCCGCCGACATGTCGCGGGCCGCCTCAATGGCTGGGAGATGGATGTCGTCGAGCAAGCGCAGCGATCAGCCCTCGCATGGTATCACCTGCCAATGCCGCGCGGCACGCTGACTCATGGCGATCCGCGGGTCGACAACATCCTCTTTGCCAGGGAAGGGGCGGTTCTGATCGATTGGCAGGTGACCGGATGGCGCAATCCGATGCACGACATCGGCTATTTCTTGTCGGGTAGCATATCGGTCGAGGACCGGCGTGCGCACGAACATGACCTTCTCGATCTCTATGCTGATATTTTTGGCCGCGACGGCAGTTATGGACGCGACGCGATCGAGAAAGATTATCGGGTGCAGTTGCTGAGTGGCTTGATGACGACAATCGCGGCCTATGGACTGCTGCCGCTCTCCCGCGAGGTCGACGATCTGCTCATCGCGCTGCTTCGACGCAATACCGCCTCAGCTGCGGACTGGACCTCTTTGGGTGCATTCTCCAACGCGCCATCCGCTTGATAGTCGCGTGCTCGGACGTGACGGATGGGTGGACATGCTATTGCGAGAATGCCCAGGCTAGCAACAGAATGTCTGCCCTCGCCGACTTCTGCCCTGAAGCTGTCTGTCCGCTAACGGCCGAAATGAACCTTGATCCGCCGGGGATCCGCGCGCCTGTATTTCTACTTCCTTCGCTCAACAGAATTTCGGGATGACAGCCGTGTCCCTGGTCCAAAATCGTCCAGATTGTCGGCGAGCCAGTCCATGACCGAGCGCGGCTTCTCGCCGGTTAGATCCGTCACGGTCGTCGTTGTCTCGGCAAGGGCGCTTTCGCGAAAAATACTATCAAGCCCGAGCAAGAGATCGGCGGCCATTTCGCCCATGCCTGACGCGATAAGAATCTCCCGCTGCTCGGCGTGAGAGCGGTGGGTATAGGAAACAGTACGGTCAAGAAGGCGAGATAGCTCGTTTGCAATCTCTGGCATGCTCATCGTGCCAGGACCGGTAAGGTGGAACGCTCTCTGCGAACTGGGCAAGTTATCGGCCAGCAGCACCACGCGCGCCACGCTCGCAACATCGCGCGTGTCGATCAGGTTAACCCGTCCTTCGCCGGCCGTCCCGCCCCACGTGCCGCTCGCTACCGGCGCCTTGGCGCGAGCCAGCGTATCGACGAAACAACTCGGCCGCAGGACCGTATAACCGATACTGCAGTTTGCCAGATGCGCTTCGATCTTCATATGCCAATCGAAGGGATGTCGTTGCGTCGGGGGCCCCATGGCTGACAGCTTCACGATATGCGACACGCCGGCTGCAACGGCTGCATCGATCATTGCTATCTCGTTCTCGACCTGACGATCGGAGGTGCCGTGGGCGAGAAACAGCCGGTCTGCTCCCTGGAGAGCCCCCACAAGGGTCGCGCGCTCGTCGAAGTCGATCTTCGCGACTTGCATCCCTGAAGGCAGGCGGTCAGACCCTTCGGTTCGCGAGAGCGCAACGACGTCTGCCTCATCGTTGCGAAGAGCGTCCAAAAGCGCGCCGCCGACGCGCCCTGTAGCGCCGGCAACTGCGATACGCGGACCAGCTATACTCGACTTCTCATCAGACATCCCGGTTCCTTATTTTTCGATGATTGATGCGTGATCGATAAGGCATCGAACCGTCGAAGATGCCCTGCACGATGGTATTGCAGGGGCGTGCCAACTTATAATTGGCGGGGACGTGCGAGGGCGTCATCAAGCGGGCATCCACACAAGATTCGCCGCCTCGGGGAGAATGTCTGGGTGCATGCTTCGGCGTGGCAATATGATTGTTTCGTCGGGTCTTCGAGCGCCCTCGATCTGCCCCTGACATCATCTTGCTCCTGACGCCGTCGAGTTTGCGGCTGCGAGCGGCGTTGCCGCCGCGAGCCTCTTTGTAGTCCACTTAGCAAGGAGCCGATTCCATGACACAACTCACGCTGGAGACTGTTGGCGCCGTGGCGGCCATCAAGCTCCACAATCCGCCTCAAAACCGGCTCTCCGTCGAGATGCTCTCCGAATTCGAAGCGGCGCTCGATGCCGTCAGCTCTGGCGGGGCGCGCGCGCTCGTCCTCTACGCCGACGGCGCTGACTTCTCGTTCGGCGGGGATATTTTGCCCTGGCCTGCGATGAGCCAACGAGAACGTCGTACATTGTTTGAGCGCTATCTTGCAGCGTGGAACCGCTTCGAAAGCCTTTCGATACCAACGATTGCCCTTGTCCAAGGGCGGTGTTTTGGAGGCGGCCTGGAGTTGGCACTGCGTGCAGATGTCGTTTTTGCCGGAGAAACGGCACGTTTCTGCCACCCCGAGCAAAGCATCGCGATCGTGACGCTGCTTGGCGGTATATACCGGGTCGCAGAGCGTGCCGGGCGATCCAAGGCCTTCGAATGGGCTCTGACCTCCGAACAGGTGTCGGCGCAACAAATGGAACACCATGGCGTCATCAACCGAGTAGTGCCCGATTCCGAGCTTATGGATGAAGGCATGGCCTTCGCTGCAGCCGCCGCCGCGGGGCCGACGTTGGCGCATGCCGCGCACAAGTCGTTGCTGCGCGCGTGGGTGTCCGGCGGAACAGCAGCGGCAGACGAGGTCCTCATGGAAGTGGCCATGCCGCTCTTCGAGAGCGAGGACGCGCGCATGGCAATTCCCGCAGCCGCTGATGCCATTGAAAAGGGCGCTGGCCGGCCACAGTTCGGCTTCAAGGGCAGGTGAGAGCGAAGAGGGCGGTTACCTCTGGATCGGCGGGAGATCACGTTTGTGGTTCCGGGATCTCGCCCCGGTTGGCCGCAGCATATGCTACAGTGTTCACGTAGTTCTGATGCATGAACAGCCTGGATACATGCGATCGGCCGGATACATGCTGAAGCTTCCCGGCAGACGATCCATACCTGGGTATATAGCCGCCCTCCCAGCGTAGAATGGCGCGTAGCGCCGCCCGGAGACATTGTCCGCTCGAGCAAACAGGAGCGCGCGATGACAGACAGCAAATTGGACAAGGTCGTTCCGGCCCTCGGCGAACTGCCGCGCTTCGCGGTGGGCGACAAAGTGCAGGTGATCAAACGCTTCCCCGTGGGGCACTACCGCGTTCCCCAATATCTGCGCGGCCACGCGGGCCGGGTCGAGCGGATCATCGAACCCGCCGCCGTCGATAACGAGGAAGAGGGCTATGGCCGCAACGCCGGCGGCAAGCTCCATTATTACCGCGTCGCCCTTCCGATGCCGTCGCTCTGGCCAGACTATCTCGGGTCGCCACGCGACGAACTCCATATCGAAATTTACGAAAGCTGGCTGGAGAAGAAGTGATGACGAACCCCCAGGATCCGCATGCCGGGCACGATCACGATCACGGTCACGAGCATGACCATGATCATGCGCCGATCACCGCGGACGCCACGCCGGGCTATTATGAAATCATGGAGATGGCGGTCACCGAACTCATGATCGAGCGCGGTCATATCGGACCGGGCGAGATCCGCCGCCAGATCGAGGTTCTGGACTCGCGTACCCCGGCGCTCGGCGCCGCGGTCGTGGCCCGCGCATGGACCGATCCGGGGTTCAAGGCGCGGCTCCTCGCCGACGGCCGGCTGGGCTGCGAGGAACTGGGTATCAGCTTCTATGACGACACCCAGTTGATCGTTCTCGAGAATAGCGAGCGGGTTCACAATCTCATCGTTTGCACCTTGTGCTCCTGCTACCCGCGGCCGGTCCTCGGGCTGCCGCCGGACTGGTACAAGCTCAAGCCCTTCCGCGCGCGCGCGGTCAGCGAGCCCCGTAAGGTGCTCGCGGAGTTCGGGACCGACATCCCCGACGAGGTCGACATTGTCGTGAGCGATTCAACCGCGGTCGTGCGCTATCTCGTCCTGCCGCTGCGTCCGGCGGGCACCGAGGGGTGGAGCGAGGAAGAGCTCGCGGCGATCGTCACTCGCGACGCGATGATCGGCGTCGTGTCCGTGACCGCCGAAAAGGAGGCTGTGTGATGGCAACCGAGGATTTTGTCAGTCGCCTGCCCAATGACATCGGCGGGTTCGAGGCAGGGTCGGTGATGCGGGTCGAGCATCAGCTCGAGCCTTGGGAGAAGCGCTGTCACGCGCTTGCCGACGTGCTCGACTTCAAGAAGCTCATCAACACCGAGGAAAAGCGCAAGGGCGTCGAGGCGCTCGGAGAGACGCTGATCGGCAAGCTGCCCTATTATGAGCGCTGGATCGTCGCCTTCTCGAACATCAGCTTTACCAAGGGCTTTTTCACCCCGACCGATCTCGCCCGCAAGATGCAGGAGGTCGAAGCGCGCTTCGCTGCGGAAGACGATGCGCGCGATGGCTGACGCCCCGCCCTGTTTTCATGAAGAGAATCCGGAGCTCGCGCTCTCGCGCCGGGCGCTTGCCGAATTCACCGGAACGCTGATGCTCGTGTTCGCCGCGAGCGGCGCGGGGCACTCGGCAACGCGCCTCTTCCCGCATCAGCCTGGCGCTGCGGCGTTGATGATCACCGTGGCGGTGCCCGCGTCGCTCGTCGGTCTCATCGTCACCTTCGGCCGCATATCGGGCGGACATTTCAATCCGCTGATCAGCGGCCTTCAAGGTCTCGCCGGGCAGAGGAGCGCCGTGTGCGCGCTCGTATATATCGCCGCGCAGATCATCGGCGGGGTGGGTGGGGGCATCCTTGCCTCGATCGCCTGGGGCGAGGCCGCGCAGGGCGCCGGGGCGATCGTCCCGGGCGCCTTCGCAAGCGAGTTCATAGCGAGCGCCGGCCTCATGCTGGTGGTGTTCGGGGTCGCGTGGCGTGCGTCCGCCGATACCGGACCCTTTGCGGTCGGCGCCTGGCTCCTCGCGGCGATCCTCGCGACGCCTACCGGTTCCTACGCCAATCCCGCCGTCACCATCGGCGCCGCGGCGACCTCGGGCCCGCTAGCGCTCGGCGAGACGGCGACCCTGCTCTATGTCGGGGCGGAACTGGCCGGTGCGCTCGCCGCTTTCTTGCTCATCGCCGTTCTTTTTCCGAAGCCTGCGGTGCACCGGCCGACAGGGCCCGGCGCATGATGTCGATCCTCTCGCGCCTCGGCAGCTACCTGCCGTCGGATCACGGGTTCCGGCGCCGCGTCGTTATCGTCTACGCGCTTCTTGCGCTGATCAACATCGGCGCCTGGGTCTGGGCGCTCGTGGCCTTCCACGATTTTCCGGCCCTGCTCGGAATCGCCGTCGTCGTCTACGGCCTGGGACTGCGTCACGCGATCGACGCGGACCATATTGCCGCGATCGACAATGTGACCCGCAAGTTCGTTCAACAGGGCAGGCCGTCGGTGTCGGTCGGTTTCTGGTTCGCGATCGGGCATTCCGCCGTGGTGATGATCGCGACCGCCGCCGTCGTTCACGCGGCAAGCTCGCTGAAGGGGATCGAGGCCTATCGCGACGTCGGGGGGACGATCAGCGCGCTTGTCTCCGCCGTGTTCCTGCTCGGTCTCGCGGCGATGAACCTGTGGATCCTCCACGGCATCATCGGCGCCTTTCGCCGGCTGCGGGGCGGCGAACACCTCGAGAGCGCCGATATGGATATGCTGCCGCGATCCGGCGGACTGCTCTCGCGCCTGTTTCAGGGCCTCTTTCGCTGCATCGGCAAGCCTTGGCACATGGCGCCGATGGGCTTTCTGTTCGGGCTGAGTTTCGACACCGCGACGGAGGTGGCGTTGTTCGGACTTGCTGCGACGCAGACCGCCCATGGTCTCTTGCCGATGACAGCGATGGTGTTCCCGCTCCTTTTTGCCGCCGGCATGTCGCTGCTCGATACGACCGACGGCCTCTTCATGATCGGGGCCTATAAGTGGGCCGTGGTCGAGCCTGCCCGCAAGCTCTACTACAATCTGCTCATCACGCTGATGTCGATCGCGGTTGCGGTGTTCATCGGCGGGGTGCAGGTTGCCGGCCTGGTCACAGCGCACGCGGGCGAAGGCAGTCGAGTGGCCGCGGCCATCGCGCACCTCAACTCGAGCTTCAACGCGCTCGGCATCGCGGTCGTGGTAACCTTTGCTCTGTCATGGCTGCTCTCGGTGCTCATCTTCAGGCGTCTTTCGCCCGCCGTGGCCATCAACCGCTGACGGGCCGACCATGTCGTTCAACAGACATTATTCATGCAACCGTTAGAGTCGCAAAGCCAGGACCCCGAGACCCCCGACACCTTTGCCGGGTCCATTGCGCTCGGCGATCGGCGCATCCTCGGACCGGGTCGATGGCGTTGGGTGCGGGCACTCGTCTGGATGGCGGTGCTTCTCACGATAGAAATCGCCATCCTGTCACTCCAGTCGATCGTTGCCTCGCTCGATCCCGATCCCGATCTTCGCCTCGCCATGGCGTTCGTCTGCGCAGTCCTGGCCTATGGCGCCTATGCGCTCCTGGTGCGTGCCGGCGAGGGACGCGATGCCACCGAGATCGTGATACGTCCGGCGCTGCGCGAAATCGCGGCGGGGCTTGCGGTCGGCGTCGCAGCGATGAGCGTGATCATCGCAATCCTGTGGCTCAGCGGGGCCTACCGGATTTCTGCCGGGGACTGGACCGACTGGACGCATGATCTGCGCGAAGCGATCGGCACCGGTCTGCTCGAAGAGCTTCTCGCCCGGCTCATCCTCTTCAGGCTCCTGATGCGGGCGTTCGGACAGGCGCCAGCGCTGCTTCTCTCGGCAATTGCCTTCGGTGCGGCGCATCTCGGCAATGATGGTGCAACACTCTTCTCGTCGCTCGCGATCGCGGTCGAGGCAGGGTTGATGCTCGCGGCCTTTTTCATTGCGAGCGGGCGCATCTGGCTGTCGGTCGGGGTCCACGCCGGCTGGAATCTTGCGCAAGGCGGCATCTTTGGCGCGGCGGTCTCGGGGTTCCCTGCCAGCGGCAGTCTGCTCAAGGCCGTGCCCGTCGAGGCGGCGCCGCTATGGCTGTCGGGCGGTTCCTTTGGTCCCGAGGCGTCGATGGTTGCGGTCGCGGTCGGCTTCTCGATCTTCCTGGCCGTCATGCGTGCCCGTCTGCGGAACGAGCCTGCTCCCACCGAGCCTGCATAGGCGACGCCCTTTCGATTGTGAGCGTGGGACTTCGCGCTTCTGGGCGGCGATGCCCATGCCATCCCGCAGGCTCTTCGATGCGGCGAACATGGCATTAACTGCACTATCCCTTGCGCCGGGGCGCGCGGCGGTGCCGTAGGCGGCCTATGGCATCGGCCACGCATACCGATGTCCATATTCTCCGGAGAAGCGCTTTGACCGACAAGGGGCGAGCGCCAGAAGCGCAATTCGTCATTCGAGCTTCGCCGCGATCGCCGTTCTCCTGTCACATGGCAGGGCGAGGCATCACAGCCGCGCTGCTTCTCAACTGGGATCAAGAATATGACACATCGGAATCGACGCGTGATCGCCATGCGTGCACTGGCCGGGATCGCCCCGGCGCTGATGCTGCTCGCCAGCCCGGCGCTTGCACAGGAAACGCCCTATGCGAAGATCAATGCCGCCGCCGCTGCCGACGCGGTGACCGTTCAACCTCTGCGCGGCGGCGTGAGTCTGCTCCAGGGGTCGGGCGGCAACATGGTTGTCCTCGCAAGCCCGAAAGGCCTTTTCATGGTCGACGACGGCATCTCCGTCTCACAGGCCAAGATCGAGGCCGCGCTGCGCGAGGTCGGCGCCGGGCCGATCAATTATGTCGTGAACACCCACTGGCACTGGGATCATGCGGACGGCAACATGTGGGCGCACGGCGACGGCGCGACGCTCATCGGCCAGGCCAACACCGCCAAGCATCTCACGCAGACGATCCGTGTCGAGGAATGGGGCCACACCTTCGCGCCCGAGGCCGCCGGCGGCCGCATCGCGCTGATGGTCGATGAGGAAAAGACGATGGGATATGGCGCCGATACGATCCGGATGCGCCATTATCCGCCGTCGCATACCGACGGGGACCTGTCGGTCTATTTCAAGAAGGCCGACGTGCTTGCGACCGGCGACACCTGGTGGAACGGCCTCTATCCGTTCATCGATTATGTGGCGGGCGGAAGCATCGACGGCATGATCCGTGCTGCAAACGACAATATCGCGATGACCGGTCCCGATACAATCGTGGTCCCGGGTCACGGCCCCATCGGCGGTACCGCCGATCTTGTCGAATATCGCGACATGCTTGTCGCTATTCGCGACAATGTCGCCGCGATGAAGCGCGAGGGCAAGTCGCTCGAAGAGATCATCGCCGCGGCTCCCACCGCAAAATATGATGCGAAATGGGGGCAGGCGGTGATCAGCCCGGCGCTCTTCACGACGCTCGTTTATCGCGGCGTCTGATAGCCCCGAACCCTTTTCTCCCTTTGCGAAAGCGGTCCTGCCGCTTGTTTGCAGGTCTTGGCCGCCGCGTTATCGTCTCGAACGTCGGCGGCCTTGATTTGCCTCATCAATTTCGACCGGCCGGGCATCTCGGAGTCGCCCCTACCAAGGCCGCTCGAGTCCGCACCTTGGTATGGGGCGCCGCCTGACACCGTATAATGGCGAGCCCAACCTTGCTCCGGCAACCTCCCTCTGAACGAAATGGGAGAAAGCCAGTCATGCCAAATTCAAGAGCAGCGAGCGTCCCTTCGGGCGCTTCGAGCCCGCCAGTCGGCGCCGTGGTTCGCGCCGCGCCCTGTAGGGTCTGAGCCATGTGTCACCACAAGCTTCAACTCGCGGTTGCAAGCGGATGCGCGTTAGCCGCGCCGATGGCAGCCCATTCACAGGCTTTGCCTGCCGAAGCTGAATTTGGCACCGAAGCGGATGCCGGGTCCGTCTCCGAGATCGTGGTTTTCGGACGCGGAGAGGCGAAGATCGGGTCGGCGCACGCCGCCAGTGAAGGCAGCATCAGCGACGCCGACCTTCTCGTGCGCCCCTTGCTGCGTGTCGCCGAACTGCTCGAGGCCGTGCCGGGGCTCGTCGCGGCGCAGCACTCGGGGAGCGGCAAGGCGAACCAATATTTCCTCCGCGGCTTCAACCTCGATCATGGGACCGATTTCACCGCCTATATCGACGGGGTGCAGATGAACCTGCGTAGCCACGGTCACGGTCAGGGCTATCTCGACCTCAACGGCCTGATCCCTGAGACGATCGCGCGCGAGGATTTCCGCAAGGGATCCTATCGGGCGGATGGCGGCGACTTCGCATTGGCGGGGGCCGCCTATTTTCGCACGATCGACCGGATCGACCGGCCATGGGTATCACTAGAGGCTGGTTCCTACGGGTGGCGCCGGTTGGCCACGGGGGGGACGATCCTCGGCCGCAAGGACGACGCACTGACGCTCGTTGCGGAGGCGAAGGCCTATGACGGCCCTTGGCAGGAGCCAGAGCATCTTAGTCACATCGCGGGATTTGCGAAATATATCCGGCCGATCGGCGATGTCTCGCTGGCGGTCAGTCTGCAGGCCTATCATGCGACCTGGCGCCCAACCGAGCAGATACCCGAGAATGCGGTCGGTACCGCGGCCTGCCCGACGATTTTCTGCTCGCCCGATCCGTCGGCGCGGGGGCGCACGACGCGCCTGATCGGGAATGTCGGGCTCGAGGCCGCATCGTGGAGCGCGAACCTCTATGCCCAGGTCTACGACTGGCGCATGTTTTCCAACCCGACCTATGCCGAACCCGACGGTCAGAGCGCCCAGATCGAACAATTCGACCGAAGATGGATTGTCGGCGGCACGGGGCGCCACAGCTGGACGCTCGACGAAAGCCTCAAGGTCACGGTCGGTGGTGAGGCCCGCTACGACCATGTCGGCAACGTCGGCGTCTACCGGACCGATCGCCGCAATTTCGTGGCGTCTCTCGGACGCTTCCGGGTCAGCGAGGGGTCGGCTGCGCTGTTCGGCGAGGCAGAGTGGGAGCCGCTCGACCGATTGCGCCTGATCGCCGGGGTTCGCGGCGATTATTACGGCTATGACGTGCGCGGCCGGGACGCAGCCGCTCTCGCAGCGGGCGAGGGGAGTGGGCATGACGCGATCGTCTCGCCCAAGCTCTCGCTCGCTTATGCCCCGGCGACATGGCTTGAGCTTTACGGAAATTGGGGGCGCGGCTTCCATTCCAACGACGTGCGCGGCGCGAAGAACGTCGATGCGCCCGTTCCGACGCTCGTGCGCGGCACCGGCAAGGAGTTGGGCGTCCGGTTCCAGAAACCCAGCTGGAGCCTCACCGCTACCTACTGGTGGCTCAGCGTCGGGAGCGAACTGCGTTTCGTCGGCGACTCCAACTCGGTCGAGCCCAGCGGGGCAAGCAAGCGCCATGGCTATGAACTGGTCGGTTTCGTTCGACCCTTTTCATGGCTCGCGATCGACGGGAGCTACACCGCGAGCCACGCGCGTTATGTGAATGGAGACTATATCCCGAACGCTTTCGAAAATGCCGCATCGGTAGGCATTTCAGCGATTTTCGACCGATGGGAAGGCAGTGTCCGGTTGCGGCACCTTGGTCCTTATCCACTGATCGACGACGGCTCGATACGCGACAGCGGAAGCACGGTCGTCAATGCGCGGGCGGCATGGAAGGGCAAGCGCTTCGAGATATACGGAGAATTGCTCAACATATTGAACAGCCGCGACAAGGACATCGCTTATTATTACGAAACCTATCTGCCGGGCGTCGAGCCCGAGGGGCGGGTCAGCCGGGTGCTGGAGCCGCGATCGGTCCGGGTGGGCGTGAAGGTCCGGCTCTGATCCCGGATCTGGCTGGTCCTTCGTATCCGGACCCCAGACCAGCGTATGATCGACACCGGTCTTCGAAGGCGCCATTTTCTTTCCCTCGGCACTCCCGCCGCCCAAGAAGGAATTTGGCATGCGAACCCTGATCAAGAGCCTGGCAGTAGCCGCAGCGCTGAGCCTTGCGGGCCCGGCTATGGCGCAGGCCACAGAGTCGCCCAAACCGACGATCATTCTCGTCCATGGCGCCTTCGCGGGTTCCTCAAGCTGGGACGGCGTCATCACTAGGCTCGAAACAGACGGCTACCGGGTGATCGCCGCCGCCAATCCGCTGCGCGGGGTCGCCAGTGACGGCGCGGCGGTGTCGGCCATCGTCAAATCGGTCGCCGGACCCGTCATCCTGGTGGGCCACTCTTATGGAGGACCCGTGATCACCGAAGCTGCCAACGGAAATGCTAACGTGAAGGCGCTTGTCTATGTGTCGGCCTTCGCGCCCGACACCGGCGAGTCGAGCCTCGGGCTCTCGGGTAAGTTCCCGGGAAGCACGCTCGGCGATGCCTTGGCGCCGCCCGTCATGCTCGGCAATGGCTTGTCCGATCTCTATATCGACCAGACCAAATTTCATCAGCAATTCGCCGCCGATGTTCCGGCGGAGCAGGCACGGCTGATGGCCGCGACCCAGCGGCCGGTGACCCAAAGCGCCCTTGCCGAGGCGGCCGGCGTGGCTTCCTGGAAGACGGTCCCGTCCTATGCAATTTATGGATCGGCCGATCGCAACATTCCGCCGGCGGTCCTGAAGTTCATGGCCGACCGGGCGCGCTCGCGCGAGACGGTCGTCGTCAGCGGCGCCTCGCATGTCGTGATGATCTCGCATCCCGCCGAGGTGGCTGCGATGATCGAGGATGCGGCCGCAGGCAAATGAACCGGTGAGGGGGCAGGGGGGTGATCAACATTCTTCTCCGGCAATCCGCCGGCCATGCCGCCGCGTGGGCGGGGCGGCTGCCGGAGCGGGGTTCATGATATGCCAAAGCGCAACCGCCATGCGCACCTCCTGGAAATCATCTCCTTCCCCTTCGGCGGCCATCTGTGCTTCGCGCTCGTAGCCCTGTTCGCGAAGATAGCGCGCCGCAGCGCCGCGGGCGGCCGCCAGGGCAGTTTGATTGTCCAATCGTCGATCCTTCCACTTTCTGCCTCGGGGTTCCGGGAATTGCTGATAGCGAGCCGCCGGTGAATAGCGCTGCAGACCTGCTTTGCAGCACCAAACTAAATCTAGCCGATCGGCTCTGGACGGCGCAGGCGGCACGCCGCCAGCCGAGGTGTGACGCTGCGCTGCGGGCCGACGTCATGCCCTTGAGGAACCTCGTCTCTGGATTTCATGCCCGGACTTGGGGGAATCGGACGCATTTGCCTGCCAGCGCATCCTTAATGGGCGCCGCAATGCCGCCCGCTGTCATCTGACGATGGAGCTTACACTCCTTGGGGCGCTCCTGCCGGTCATCCTCCTGCTCGCGCTCGGCATTGTCGTCGTCGTTGCCTTCCGCGAAATCGGCCTCAGCCCCATCGTCGGCTATCTCGCGATCGGCATCGGTCTGAGCGCGACCGGGCTGGCGCAATCGAGCGAAGCGATCGCCGTCCTCGCCGAGCTAGGTGTGGTGTTGCTCCTGTTCGATATCGGGCTGCATTTTTCGATCAGGCGGCTCAGGGAACAGGCGGGCAATATATTCGGCTTCGGCCCGGTTCAGGTCCTGCTCGGAACGGCAGGCCTGGGTCTGCTTGCGATGGCATTCGGATTGCCGCCTGTTGCCGCCTTGCTGGTCGGCGCAACGCTTTCGCTCTCATCGACTGCCGTCGTCGCACGCATCATCGCCGAGCGACATCAGCAGAGCTGCCCCGTCGGCCTTACAGCGACCGCGATCCTGGTATTTCAGGATCTTGCCGCGATCTTCCTGCTTATCGTCGCGACCGCCATGGGCACCGGTGCCGCGCTTGCCCCCGCGATATTGATGGCGCTGGTGAAGGCCATCGCAGCGTTCGCGGCGGCGATGCTCTTCGCGCGCTATCTCGTACGTCCCTTGTTCGCTCTCGTGGCACGGGGGCGGAATGAAGAAGTCTTCACCGCGCTGGCGCTGTTCGTGGCTCTAGCGACTGGTTGGTTGACGGGCACGATCGGGCTGTCGGTGACCCTTGGCGCCTTTCTGGGCGGAATGATGCTGTCCGATACGCCATACCGGGCGATCATCCAGTCCGAAATCAAGCCCTTTCGGGGCCTGCTGCTCGGGTTCTTCTTCATCTCGGTCGGTCTTTCGCTCGATCTGGAAGCGCTCCTGCGATCATGGCCAGCCGTGCTTGCGGTGGGCCTTGGGCTCATCGCTGCGAAGATCATACTCAACGGCGGCGCCAGCCTTGTGTTTCGATGGTCCGTCCCTGGATCAGCGCAGCTCGGCTTTCTGCTCGCACAGGGGTCGGAGTTTGCGTTCGTGATCTTCAGTCTGCCGCCGATACGTGAGCTGATCGGCGAAGAACGGAGCGCCATCATGATTGCGGCGGTGGCGCTCAGTCTAGCCGCGACGCCGACGGTTGCCGACGCCGGTCGCTCGCTGGCCGGCAGGCTTCGCGTTCGGCAGTCACGGCGTGTCGACGCCGAACTGGAACCGCGCGACTTTATCGGCCCCGTCTTCATTGTCGGCATGGGACCTCGAGGCCGTGCCGTCGCTGACGCGCTGAACGAGTTTCATATCGACTATGGCGCGATCGAGAATGACCCTCGCCGATTGCGCCTTGCGATTGCCGATGGTTACCGCGTCCTGTTTGGCGACCTTTCGGATCCTCGCATCTGGGAACCGATGGCGATGGCTGATCGGCGGATCAGCGTGCTGACCGAGCCGACCTATGAGCAATCGCGCGGGATCACGCCTGTGGCAGATCGCTTCTACCCCGATCTGACCCGATTGGCACTTGTCGACAGCCCCGCGGAAGCCGCCCGCTTTGGCGCGATCGGACTGGTGCCCGTTGTCGATGCCGCCGAATATCCCGGCCTGGAGGCTGCGGCTGTCGTCCTGAAGCAGCTGGCCATTGACCCGGGCGATATCGAAGATTGGTCAACCCGACAGAAGCGCGCGCTGGACGAGAGAAATTCCAACGTCGCGCAGTAATGCGAGGTGTCACGGCTTCTCCGATCTCAGGATATGATGCTTCGCCGCCGTTGAGCGGACCATTTCGATCGTCCGAAGTTTGCCCCGAAGAACATCGCGCGGCGCTCACCAATTTGAGCGGGGATGCCGACGTCCGGTCGAGGTGAAACCGCATGCTCGCACAAGCCGGCGGGCGGGGGTTGGGTGATCCACTGTGCACTGTGTCGCGCTCGCCTTGGCAACCTGCTGGGGTCGAAGCGGAGAGCGCTCCCTGAACTCCGGCCTTTGCGGCGTCATTCCATTTCCGACAACCCGTATCGTCATCTTTGCCAACCGGGGCCTCGAGAACGCGGCTTGCCGTAAGGCCGGACGAAAATTCCGCCATGATGGATGAATAGATGTTGCTAAATTGTCCTAACGGGATAATATAGGGTATAAAGTTGTTCATTGGGAGGGTATATGGAAGTCTCCTGCGCGGCCGGAGTCGGGCCGCAGGCTTCGATATGGGCACGCGCCGGGCAGGTCGGGGCAGCGTCGTTACACGAAGCAGCCGGGCGGATCGGCGCGTTACCGCATGCGCTCAAGCCGATTTCGCGCGGCATGCGGATTTCAGCCCCTGCCTTTCCCGTGCAATCGCCGCGGGGTGATAACCTTTGGCTCCACCTTGCACTCGCCGAAGCGCCCGCCGGAAGCGTTATCGTCGCAGACGTCGGCGAGGGGGAGAGCTTCGGCTATTGGGGCGAGGTCATGGCGCGCGCCGCGATCGCCCGTGGTCTCGCGGGCCTGGTTCTGACAGGCGGAGTGCGCGATAGCGCACGCCTGGCGGAGCTCGGATTTCCGACGTTCTGCGCCTCCATTGCCATCCAGGGAACCCTCAAGGACTTCGCCGGTGCCGGATCGCTTCGGGCGCCCGTGCGGATAGGGGAAATCACCGTGGCTGCCGGCGATCTCATTGTCGGTGATGACGACGGTCTGGTCTGCATCCCCGACGCCCGCGCCGAAGAAATCGTCTGCGCATCGGAACACAGAGAGGCCGACGAGGCTGATATTTTCCGGCGGCTCGAGGCCGGCGAACTCACACTCGATATCTATAATCTTCGCAAGGACGCCCAGTCATGATCATCGATGCGCACGCCCACCTCGTCGCGCCGAACGCCTTTTATGCACACCGAAGCAACCTGCTCGTATCCGGCGGACAATATGGCGATCATCTTCGCGCAGTCGTGAGCGAAAAGGATCTCGCGGCATCGGCAGAGCAAAATGTCGCGATCATGGACGGTGTCGGAACCGATGTGCAATTGCTGTCGCCGCGCCCGTTCCTGATGGTCAACGGGACGGCCCGCTGGTCCGACATCGTCGATTGGTCGGCCGACAGCAACGACCTGATCGCGCGCACGGTCAAGCTTCATCCGACCCGCTTTAGGGGGGTCGCATCGCTGCCGCAGCAGGCAGGCAGGCCGGTCGATTCGCTTTTCGGGGAGATTGACCGGGTAGTGGGCGATCTCGGCTTCGTCGGCGTCCTCCTCAACCCGGATCCGAGCGAGGGGATGAACGGCAGCCCTCCCTTGGGCGATCCCTATTGGTATCCACTCTACGAAAAGCTGTGCGATCTCGACCTCCCCGCACATATTCACTCGGGCCAGTGCTGCAACGGCCGCGAGACCTATGACGAGCATTTCATGGCCGAAGAGGGGCTGGCGATCACCTCGATCTATCGCGCAGGCGTATTCGACCGCTTCCCCGACCTCAAGCTCATGATCAGTCATGGCGGCGGGCCAGTCCCGTATCAGGTCGGTCGCTGGCGATCGCACCGCGAAATGGCGCGCGCCGCCGGCCGCGTTCCGGCGGATGCCCCGAGTTTCGACGAGGTGCTGCGCAAATTCTGGTTCGATACCGTCCTCCACAACCGCGACTCGCTCGAATTATTGTTCAAGACTGTCGGCCATGATCGTTGCTGTTTCGGAACCGAGCGTCCGGGTTCGGGCGGGGGACTCGATCCTGAAACCGGCCGACCGTTCGACGATATCCGGCCGCTCATCGAAGGGATCGATACGCTCGACGACGCCGCGTGCCGCGCAATCTTCGAAGGTAATGCGCGGCGCCTTTTCTCGCGATTGGACGTCTGAGCGTGGCGCGTATCGTTCTCGGGGCGGCGACCTCGCACAGCCCGATGCTGACCCTCGATGGCGACGAATGGCATAATCGCGCGGCGGCGGATATCTGCAATACGAAGCTCAGCCTCGCCGACGGCAGCCTCGTCGATTACGACACACTCGTTGGGCTCCGCGGAGAACCTTATTCAAAGGATGCGCAGCCCGGCATGTTCCGCGCGATCGCGGCGCGATGCCAGGCGCATCTCGACCGGCTTGCCGCCGATATTGCGGACGCGAACCCCGACGCCATTATCATTATCGGCGACGACCAGGACGAGCTTTACGCGCCCGGAAACATGCCCTCTGTCGCAGTCTACTGGGGCGACGAGATCGTGACCCATTCGTTCGACGAGGAATTGCCGGCGTGGCTGCAAACGGTCGCCGAAGGCTATGGCATGGACGAGCCACATATATTTCCTGGTCACCCGGCGCTCGCTCTCGACCTGATCGAGGGTCTGATGGAACGGGAAGTCGATCTCGCGATCGCCAACCGGGTTACCGATCCCGAAACTGCCGGGTTCGGTCACGCCTTCGGTTTCCCCGCCGAGCGGCTGTTCGGCGGCAAGTCCATCCCGATGATCCCGGTTCTTCTGAACACTTATTTCCCGCCGAACGTCCCGCGTCCGGCGCGTTGTTTCGACATCGGACGCAAGATTCGCGAGGCGGTGGAAGCCAGTTCACTCGATCTGAGGGTCGCCGTCCTCGCGTCGGGAGGGCTCAGCCACTTCGTCGTCGAAGAAGACCTCGACCGCGAGGTGATCGCCGGACTCGGCGAGCCCGACGGGGCGATCCTGCGCAATCTTCCGTTCGAGGCGCTGAAGGAGGGGTCTTCCGAGATCCTGAACTGGGTGATGGCGGCGGGCTCGGTGGGCCATCTCACGCTCGCTTGGTCGGAATATGAGCCGATCCGAAGGACACCCGCAGGCACCGGGATAGGCTGCGGCTTCGCGGTCTGGAGGGAGGTTGCGGCATGAGCGGGCGGAGAAGTATAGAAGTCGAAGGCTTTCGCCATGGCGCTCAGCCTATTCCGGCGGCCTCTCGTGTCGGACCGCTCGTCGTAACTGGGAGCGTCTTCGGCCTCGACCGTGAGCGGGGGGTTATACCCGATGACGCAGCCGATCAGGTCCGCTTGGTGTTTGCCAACCTTGCGGCCATAATGGAGGCCGCCGGAGGCGGCCTGGAATCGGTCGCGAAGCTCAGCTTCCAAGTGCGCGAAAGCGGCATTCGTCCCCTCGTCAACGACGCCTGGCTCTTGACCTTTCCGGACGCTGCCGCGCGCCCGGCGCGCCATGTTGCCTCCAATACCGACCTCGCCGCCAACATCCTCGTCCAGTGCGAAGCGATCGCCTGGATTGCCGACTGATCCCGGCCGGAGACACGCCATGACCGACGAACCCGATATTCGCGTGCGCCTGCTTGCGCTGGATACCCCGACCCTTTCCGATGCGCTCGACGCGCTCGGCCATAACGGCGCCGTAACCGGTCTCGTGGCCCTGACCGTGCGCGGCCGTGTCGCAGGGCGGGTGCGCACCGTCAGGCTCGGAGCACCGGCCGCGGGACTACCCAAGGTCCATCTGGGGACACGCGCCATCATGGCGGCCGATCCGGGCGACATCATCGTCGTCGAACATCGCGGCCGGCTCGATGTGTCGGGGTGGGGCGGCCTGCTTTCCCGCGGCGCGCGCGCGCGCGGGGTCGCCGCGGTCGTCGTCGACGGTGCCGTGCGCGATGTCGACGAGGCCGCCGAACTCGGCCTGCCGGTCTACGCGCGCGCCGGGGTCGCCGTCACCGCCCGCGGGCGCGTCGCCGAACTCGGCTTCGAGGAGCCGGTTACCATAGCGGGTGTGGCCGTGAAGCCGGGAGACTGGGTCATCGCCGATGCCAGCGGCACCGTCTTTCTGCCGGGCGACCAGATCGCGTCGATCCTGAAGGTCGCCGAGCGGATATTCGCGCGCGAGCAGTTGATGGCCCGCGACATCGCTTCGGGCATCCCGATCACCGAGGTGATGGGCCGCGACTATGAAGACCTGCTTGGAGAGATTGTGAAATGACCGACGACGATATCCGCGCGCGCCTCCTGAAGGCCGGCACCACCGCTCTCTCCGATGCCCTCGACAAACTGGCGATCGAGGGCCAGATCCTCGGCGTCATGCCCGTCGTTCGCTCGATGCGCTTTGCAGGCCGGGCTTTTACCGTGCGCATGCTTCCGGTCGGCACGACCGCCGGAAGCGTCGGCGACTATCTCGACGATGTCGCCGAGGGACAGGTGGTCGTCATCGCCAATGATGGCCGGCGCGACGCCACCGTTTGGGGCGACATCCTCACATTCCTCGCGTCGGAGCGGCGTGTCGCGGGCACCGTGATCGATGGTGTCTGCCGCGACAGCGATCGCTGCGTCGAACTCGAATACCCCGTGTTCGCGCTCGGCAATACCATGCGGACGGGCAAGGACCGGGTGACCGCCGACGCCTATAATGTGACGGTCCAGCTCGCCGGCGTTCGCGTCGCGCCGGGCGACTGGCTGACCGGGGACGCCGACGGCGTCGTCGCGGTCCCGGCCAATCGCGTGACCGAGGTGATCGAAGCTGCGGAAGCAATCGAGGCCAGCGAGGAGCGGATCCTCACCCTGCTGCGTGCGGGCATGCGGCTCGACGAAGCTCGACGTTCGCTCGGATATCATAGCCTGCAGACACCGGAGTCCTGACTGGACCGCCCGGGAGGAATTTTAAACATTCCAAGTGGATAAAAAAGATTTGCTAAATCCATATTAGTGTGAAAATCATTATAAAAATAAATTCCAAAAGGAGGGGATTATGACTCGGTTTCTCGGTCTTTTCGTGACTGTGTCGATCGCGGCGATTGCGTCGTCGGCGCAAGCTCAATCGGCTCCGGTGCCCGCCGATACGGCGGATAGCGCGGCTACCGGCGACGAAACGATCGTCGTCACGGCGCTCAAACGCACGTCCAATCTGCAGGATACTGCCGCGACGATCCAGGCGATCAGCGGCGATGATGTCCAGACCGCGCAGATCGTCGATGTGACGAACATCGGACGCCTCGTGCCGAGCATGCAGATCTATACCAGCCCGCTCGGCAATCCGGCGCTGTTCCTCTACGGCATGGGAACCGGCGGCGCGGGGACGACCTTCGAGCAGTCGGTCATGCCCTTCTTTAACGGCGTCGCCAACGGTCACGGCCGCTCGATGCTGATCGGAACCTACGATCTCGCGAGCATCGAGGTCGTGAAGGGGACGCAGGCGATCCTCGGCAAGAACGCCAGCCTCGGGGCGGTGATGATCAACACGCAAAAGCCCAAGGCCGATTTCGCGGCGTCGCTGACCGGACGGTACGAGTTCGAACTCGACTCCACCTATGGCGAGGCGATGGTCAACGTCCCGCTGTCGGACAGCCTCAAGCTGCGCTTTGCGGGCCAGTATCGCGATGACGGCGGATGGATCCACAATGCGACGCTCGATCGCGACGAGACTGCGATCAAGAGCTATAGCGGACGCGCGTCGGCGCAATGGACACCGACCTCCAACTTCACCCTCGATCTCGTCTATCAATATGATCACCGCACGGCCGACGGCAGCACCTATGTGCCGGTCTCCTTCGCGGCGCATCCGCTCGTCCCGACGACGCCCGGCCGCACCAATTACAGCGGCGCCGGCGGTCCCTTCGGTCCGACCGGGGACAAGTATCGCGGCCACCGTGCCGGGGCGACGGCTACGCTCGACCTCGACGGTGTTACGCTGACGTCGATCACGGGCTTCCAGAAATATCGCGCCGTGAGCTCGATTGATGCCGATCTTCTGCCCGCCGCCCTGTTTGCTGCGAGCTTTGGCGAGCGCGACAAGCTTTACTCCCAGGAACTGCGCCTCTCATCGGATATCAATCCGGCTTTTGGCTGGCTCGTCGGCGGATATTTCAGCCACGACGAATTTTCGACGCCGATCATGGCTCGCACCGCGATCGGCAGCACCGATTTCACCTTCGACCAGACGGCAAAGACCCTGTCTGCCTTCGGACAGGCGAATCTGAGGCCGGTTGTCGGGCTCGAATTATCGGGCGGCATTCGCGTGACCGGCGAGGAGAAGCGCGCCGTCATTGCAAACACCCGAATTGTCGCGGGACCCTATTCGAACGTCTCGCAACCCCCGTTTCCCGCAACTCTGGTCAAGCGGTCGCGTTCGACCGTGGATTACAGCGTCTCGGCGAAATATGAATTCAGCCCCGATCTTATGACCTATGTCTCCTATGGCCGCGGAACGAAGTCGGGCGGGTTCAACAATCAGCCGAAGCCGGCGCCGACTTATGACGCGTTCCGATCAGGCGCACAGTTTGCGGAAGAAAGCGCCCGCACTCTCGAGGCGGGGATCAAGTATAGCATTCCGGGCATTGGCTACGTGAACCTCTCGGGCTTCCGGGTACGGGTCGACAATTTCCAGAATGCCTTCGCAGATGGCGCTTTGCTCGTTTACCGATCGCTTGATCAGAAGTCCGACGGCTTCACGCTCGATGCGCTGGTCCGCCCGGTCGAAGGTCTCAGCCTCACCGCCGCTGTCACCTATGCCGACACGCGCGATACGACCAATGATGTTCCGCTGACCTTTTCGCCAAAATGGAGCGGCAACCTCGGAGCCGAATATCGTCACGGCTTTGGCGCCGTGGAACTGACGGCTGGCGTTGATCTGGAATGGCGCAGCTCGCAGTTCTATCGCGCGCCAAGTTCCGCAAATCCGCCGGCGGCCGAGTTCCTGTACGACTTTGGTTCGGCGCAAAGGCTCAACGCGCGCATCGCGCTTGGCTTTGACGAGGGGCGCTACGAGGTCGCGCTTCTCGGTCGCAATCTGACGAACAATTACATCATCGACTCCGCTTATAATGCGCCGCCTTTTTACACCGGCTATGCAGCCAGCGTCGAACGGCCGCGGACGATCGCCGCTCAGTTTACGGTGCGCTACTAAGGGGGCCGCCTCCCTGGGGGAATGGGAGGCGGAACCGATCTCGCCCCGGCGCCTTGTCGCCGGGGCGGATTTTTTTTTGGCCGTGGCAGGCTCATGGCGGGATGGGAGAAGCCGGGGAAGACTCTCGGCCGCTCGAGGCTCAGACTTCGGGCCTCGACCTAGTTTACAAGGCGATCGTGTCCGCTCCAGAAAGGCGCCCTCAGATCCTTCTTCAGGATCTTGCCGCTGGCATTGCGCGGCAGTTCGGCTGCGATATCGACCGTTTTCGGTACCTTGAACCCGGCAAGCGAGGCCCTGGCGAATGCGATAAGTTCGCGGTCGTCGATGGTGGCGCCGGGTCTCGGTACGATGATTGCCTTGACGGCTTCGCCCCACTTCGCGTCCGGAACTCCGATCACGGCGGCCTCGGCGACCGCCGGGTGGGTATAGAGCACGGCCTCCACCTCTGCCGGGTAGACATTTTCTCCGCCCGAGACGATCATATCTTTTACCCGGTCGCAAATGAAGAGATAGCTATCGGCATCGAGAAAGCCAGCATCGCCGGTTCGCAGCCACCCGCCCATATCGATGGCATTTGCCGTCGCCTCGCGCTGGTTCCAGTAGCCGCACATTACCGCTTCGGAGCGGACCATGATTTCGCCGATCTCGCCAGGGCCGAGCGTCTCGCCGGTATCGCCGACGATACGCAGTTCGACGCCGGGAAGCGCCTTGCCCGCGGACTTCATTCGTTCATTCCCCGCGACGTCATGATCTTCGACTCCGAGCGCGACAACTGTCCCTGCGGTCTCGGTCATGCCATATTGCTGGACGAGCCCCGCCCCAATGACCTCGAGCGCCTCGCGAAGAAGCGCGAGCGGCATCGGCGACGCACCATAAAGGATATGACGCACGCGCGAGAAGTCAGTCGAGCGGGCGTCGGGGTGGCGTACCAGGATCTGGAGCGCGGTCGGCACGATGAAGAATTTACTGACGCGTTCGTTCCGGATGCTGTCGAGCACGGCCTCGGCAGAGAATTCGCGACTCACGAGCGCCGTCGCACCGTGGAAGAGCGCCATCAGCCCGTAGCCCGTGCCGCCGATGTGGGCGACCGGCATCGCGACAAGGGCCACCTCGTCCTCGTTCCACCGATCCCAGTCGATGTCCGCTTCCCGGCAGCGCAGGCGCATGCCGAAGATATTCACGGCGTTCAGCAGAACCCCCTTTGGATGACCCGTTGTTCCGGAGGTGTAAAGCTGGAGGAAGGCGGTCCCGGGCTCGTCGGCCGTTTCGGGCAAAGGGCCGGTTCCTGTTTCGAGGAAGGCCTCCAGACCGCCGCCCCGGCAGCCAGTCTCGAGCCCGACGACGCGCCGTAGCGCTGGAAGATCGTCCGCGAGCGCCCGTCCCATGGCCTCATGTTCCGCATCGGTGAACAGGAGCGCTGCCTGCGTGTCGTCCAGAATATAGCGGATCTCGGGCGCGGCGAGCCGCCAGCCAATTGGAACCATCGCCGCGCCGATCCGGGCGGCCGCATAAAGGATGATGAAATAGGCGCCGATATTCTTGCCGAGATAGGCGATCCTCGTCTCGCGCGTGACACCTTCGGCGGCGAGCGCTGCGGCTGCTTTTTCGACGCAGCGTGCAAGTTCGGCATATCGCCAGTCGCGGCCCTCGAAGCGGACCGCGATCCGGTCCGGATGCGCGGCTGCGTGACGGGCGAGCAGGGAACTGACCGTTGGGATCGGCCTCGGTGTCTGGATCATTTCGGGTGCGTCTCCATCGGGATTGGCCGCATCAGTCGCCTTGCGCGTCGGCGCGGGGGCGCAGCAACAAGGCGAGGTCGTCTGCGGCTGCGGCAAGGAAATCCGGATCGACCGCGATCGCGCGTTGAAGGACACGCCGGATCACCTGGATATCGCGGGGGCGGTTGAAGGCTGCGATGCCCGTCAGCAGGCCGCCGGTAAAGCTGAACCAGCAGCCGTCGCCGGCGGCGGGGTCGCCCGTCACAGCACTCGCATCGCCGTCAAGCTGCCCAAGAATCTGGATGTTGATGTCGAACTGATCCGACCAGAACCATGGTGGCGGGCGGAGCGGCCGGGCGAGGTCGAGCATCGCAGCGGCCGCAGCCTCGGCCTGTTCGTTGGCATTCGCCCAGGATTCCTGGCGGATGCGGCCCGCCGGGGTTTCCGTCTCCGTGACGTCGCCAGCCGCAAAGATCGCGGGGTCGCTGGTCCGGCCATCCTCGTCGACCAATATTCCCAGGTTTGTGGCGAGCCCTGCATCGCTGGCGAGAGTCATATCGGGCACCATCCCGATGCCCGCGACGACGAAGTCGGCGTCCACAAGACTGTCGTCGTCGAGGCGCGCGCGTACGCCGCCGGAGCGGTCCTCGGGTACTTCGAGGGAGGCGAGGGTCCGGCCGAGACGGAGGGTGACGCCCTGCCGCCGGTGCAAACCTGCGATGATATTGGCGGGCTCCGCAGGCAGGGCGCGCGAGCATAGCCGGGCGGAGGCTTCGACGATCGTCACCTCGAGCCCGGCCCGGCGGGCGGAAGCGGCCACCTCGAGCCCGATCCAGCCGCCCCCGATGATCAGCGCATGCTTGCCGGGAAGGAAGCGGGTGGCGATTGCCTCGGCGTCGTCAAGGGTGCGCAGGAGAAGAATGTGGGCGCCGGCCGTCTCACCGGGCGACAGCGCTCGCGGCCTGCCGCCCGTTGCAAGGAGCAGGCGATCATAGGGGAGGCGGTCGCCGCCGGCGGTGCGCACCGTACGCGCACCGCGGTCGATCGCAATGGCGCGATCGAAGATCCGCACGACCCCGAGCGCGGCCATTTCGTCGGACTCCGCAAGATAGCAGCTCTCCGCGGTCGCCTCGCCAAGTAGAATGGCTTTCGAAAGTGGCGGGCGTTCATAGGGGGGATGACGCTCGTCACCGATCAGCGTGATGCTTCCGGCGAATCCGTCGCGGCGAAGCGCCTTCGCCGTCATCCAGCTCGCCTGGCCGCCCCCGACGAGCAGAACGCTGCTGCTCTCGTTGAGCGGACTAAGATCGCCCGTGTGCGCGCCGGTCACCCTGGTCATAGTCTCTCCATAGCGCATAAATAAACCAAAGCGCATTGTTTGTTGGCATTAGACTATCCAAAAGGAAAATAAATGTCTATCGGACATTGCAGGACCGGCGATGATCTCGAAACGCCGACACTGGGGGAAGCACGATGCACGAGACGGGAGAAGCGACCGGAGCCGGGCAGCGGAGCAGTGCCGTTTCCGCTCTGGCAATCCTCACCCTGATCCTCGTTATCTGCAACATAGACCGGATGATCATCGCGATCCTCTTCGACCTCATCAAGGCGGAGTTCGCGCTGATGGACTGGCAGCTAGGGCTGCTGTCGGGCCTTGCCTTCTCGACTTTCTACGGTGTGGGCAGCCTGTGGATTGCCCGTCTTGCCGAGCGGCGCGACCGGGTGACGATTCTGGCGGTCTGCGTCGGCGCTTGGAGCGCGCTCACGGTCGCCTGCGGTCTCGCGGTCTCCTACGCGCAGCTTCTTGTTCTTCGGATGGGCGTCGGGCTCGCCGAGTCGGGGTGCCAGCCCGCCTCGCACAGCCTGATCGCCGATTTCTTCGACGAGGACCGGCGTCCTGTCGCTACGGGCGTCTATGCGGCAGGGGCGCTGGCCGGCAGCCTGGTCGCCTTGCCGCTTGGAGGCTGGCTTGCGGGACATGTCGGCTGGCGTGGCGCGCTCATAGCAGCCGGTATCCCCGGCATTCTCCTCGCGCTCCTGCTTCGCGGAATGATCCGGGATCCCAGATTCGACGCGCGACGTGCGCGAGACGTCACGGAAAGCGAGCCCGCGGGCGCCGCCTTCCGGTCGGTCTTCGCCGGGGCGGCGAGCCGCAACATTATCTTCGGCGCCGTTCTTTACGCTATTGCAAGCGCGGCTTTCCTGTCGTTCGGGCCTTCCTTCCTGATTCGCAAGTTCGGGATCTCCGCGCTCGATGCCGGCCTCTATTTTGGTTTGCTGGCAGGGCTGCCCGCGGTTGCGAGCAACATCTTTGTTGGCTGGCTGGTTGCCCGGCTGGCGCGCCGCCGGCGGGCCTGGCTCCAGTGGATTCCGGCCCTCGCCGCCGCCGCGGGCGTCGGGCCGACGCTGGTCTTCCTGCTCGCCCCGGATCTCAGTTGGGCCCTCGCGGCCCTCTTCGTCCAGTCGGCGCTCTCGGTCGTCTGGCTCGGGCCGTCGATCGCGGCGATCCAGTCCGCCGTGACGCCGGCAAGGCGGGCGACGGGCGCCGCTTGTCTCGTCGCAAGCTACACGGTCATCGGCTTCGGGCTCGGACCGCTCTTTGCAGGCCTTCTCAGTGATTACTTGGCACGGTCGCTCGGCGCGCTCGCGCTTGGTGGCGGACTGATTGCGCTCCAGCCCTTCGCGCTCTGGGCGGCGTTCCATTTTTTCCGGGCCGGCACGGCGCTTGGTCCGGCCGACAGGGAGGATGAGGAAGCATGCGCGCGCTCATAAGCCGGGAAGCGGGGGGACCACGCAGCCTCGTAATCGGCGAACTGCCGGAGCCGACATGCGGCCCCGGAATGGTGGTGATAGACGTTCATGCCTGCGGCGTGAACTATCCCGACCTGCTCGTCATAGCCGACAAATATCAGTTCCGGCCGCCGCGGCCCTTCGCTCCCGGCGGCGAGGTTGCCGGCGTCGTGCGGTCGGTCGGCGACGGGGTCACCGGTCTGGCCTGCGGCGACCGGGTCATCGGTCTGGTCGGGTGGAACGGCATGGCCGAGCAGGTCGTATGTCCTGCCGGAAAATGCGTTGTGATGCCGGCCTCGATGAGCTTCGCCGACGGCGCTGCCTTCCTTGGAACCTACGGAACTTCCTATCATGCGCTCAAGCAGCGCGCGCACTTGAAGGCAGGCGAGAGCCTGCTCGTCCTGGGGGCAGCGGGCGGCGTGGGCATTGCCGCGGTCGAGCTCGGTCTTGCGATGGGCGCCGAGGTCGTGGCGGCGGCATCGAGCGACGCGAAAGCCGATTTTGCACGCGAACGGGGCGCGCAGCGCTGCCTGGTCTATCCCGCCGAGGCAAGCGACGCCAAACTGCTCTCTGCGCTTATCCGCGATGCCGCACCCGAGGTGGGCTTCGATATTGTCTATGACGCGGTAGGCGGCGCTTATGCAGAGGCCGCCTTCCGCTCACTGGCCTGGGGCGGCCGACAGCTCGTAGTCGGCTTCCCCGCCGGGATCCCCGCGCTTCCCCTCAATCTTGCCCTCCTCAAGGGTGCCGCAGCGATCGGGGTCTTCTATGGTGCGTTCACCGACCGTGAACCCGATGCATCGCGGCAAAACATCTCCGAACTCTTCGATTTTTATACGGCTGGCCACATTCGACCCGCTATTTCCTACCTTGTGCCGCTCGATGAAGCAGCTGCGGCGCTCGAGACCCTCGAGGCTCGCAGCGTCAAGGGCAAGATTGTGGTCACGGTGCGGTGACGGAGGGGAGCGGCAAGGTTGCAGCCGCCGACGCAGGAGCGGGCGGCATCGCCGAGGCGCTCGCCCCTATTGTGCTGCGGGGCGGACTTGGCAGCATTGTACAAGGCTCGCTAAAGCGACTGACGGCTGGCGCGAGCCAGCAGAGCTGGGTCTTTTGCACCCGCGCCGATGGCGGCGAGCGTGGCTTCGTTCTGCGCCGCATGCCCGAAGGAGCGGCGCTGCTCGATGGCGCGGTCGGTCCCGAGCGCGAGGCTGCGGCGATCATCGCGGCGGGCGATGCGGGCGTGCCTGTGCCAACAATCCGTCATGTTCTCGCGCCTGGCGACGGGCTGGGACGCGGTTTCATCTCAGACCGGGTCGAGGGCGAAACTATTCCCCGCAAGATCCTGCGCGATGAGGCCTTCGCTGCGCTCCGACCCCGCCTTGCGGACGAGTGTGGCTCGATACTCGCACGGCTCCACGGTACGGACATCGCGGGCCTCGATCTGCCATATGTGCCGCCGCGGGCCAAGCTCGAACGACTGCGTGGGCTCTATCGCCGGCTAGGCGTTCGGAGGCCGGTTTTCGAGGCGGCGTTCAGATGGCTTGAGGATCATATGCCCGCATATGATCCGGCGCGTCCGCCGGCCTTGGTCCATGGCGATTTCCGGCTCGGAAATCTCATCGTCACGCCCGACGGCGTGTCCGCCGTTCTCGACTGGGAAATGGCGCATATCGGTGATCCGGTCGAGGACCTCGGATGGCTGACGGTCAACAGCTGGCGGTTTGGAAACCGTTCGCTTGCCGTCGGGGGATTTGGCCGCGAGGAACAAATGCTCTCGGCTTATGCGGCTGCGGGCGGTGATATGGTTCCGCGCGGAGCGATAACCTTTTGGCGCATATTCGGGTCGCTGAACTGGGGCATCGGCTGCTTTGAAATGTCGCTGCCGACCGTCGAGGCAGAGTTACCCACCGTCGAGCGTGCAATGATCGGGCGCCGCGCATCAGAAACCGAGATCGACATTCTCGACGAACTGCTGGAGCTGGTGGCGTGAACGAACTGCATCCGACCATGGCGACGCTTCTGGCGGTGTCGCTCGAATTTCTGCGTGGGAACCTGCTGCCGAGACTTGAGGGCGCCGATGCCTTTAATCTACGAGTGGCCGCTAACGCGATCGACCTCGTGCGCCGTCAGATCGAGCTTGGCAATGATGCCCGGTCAAGCGAGCATCGAAGGTTGGTGCGGGCGCTGGGCACGGAAGGTGACATTACCGTACTGCGCGAGGCGCTTTGCAACCGGCTGGCGAGCGATCCGGATTTCATCTCCAGGCCGGAAGTTCAGGAGGCGCTTCGCGAGACGGTGCTCGACCAGTTGGCCATCGAGCAGCCATCCTACTCTGGCTATCTCGCCGCGCGCGGCTGAGCTGACCCGGTCTCATTCATCCGAGACATTGGGCATTTTGCGGAAAAAGATCCCGAGGCATGTCCGCACATGCATGTCGATGAACTCTTGCGAAAAGGGCGAGCGACCGAGAACCATCTCGACCTCGGCGGATAGCATGAAGATGCGCGTCACCATGCCGATGAAGAGATAATAGAGATATTTGGGCTCGCCCTCTATGAAATGTCCACTCTTCTGAGCGCCGAGAATCATTGCTTCGACGCTGTCGAAACCGCGCTGCAACTGCGTTTCGAAAAGCCAATCGAGCTGGGGATTAGGGTGTGACGCCACATGCCCCATCATCCATGCAAACTCGGGGCTGGTCGCCGAGTAGCGAATGAAATCTTCGAGATAGAGGTATAATTTGGGTGCAGGGCCGACGCCGCGCAGCCCATCGAGCCGAGCTTGCAACTGCTCGTAGCGCTCGTGGGAGTAATAGCGCAGGGTCTCCCGCCAGAGGCCGTCCTTGCCCCCGAAATGATATGTCACCAGCGTATGCTGCACCCCGGCAGCCGAAGCGATCGACCGGGTGGCGGCGCCATCGAAGCCCTTCGCTGCGAACTCTGCGCCGGCCGCGCGCATGATCCGCTCGCGTGTGTCGATCGCCCGTTGCTGCTCGCGCCGCTTGCGCGGCGGTTTCGCCGGCGCGTCGGTTGCGGGGGAAGAGGTTTCCATGTCCTATGGTCTGTCCTGCCGAGCCGTCCCGGAATAAGATCGGCGATCATGCGACGTTATGCCATTGGGTTGAACCGGGTCAAGCTGACTGGCAGGAATGGAAATCTCGCATTGCCCTTCCATCGGTCGCGAGCTTTTCGCCAGAAAAGTCTATGATTGGACAGTCTATGATGTTTTAATTGACCTAAAGGAATAATTTTATATGAGTTGGGGGAGAATGCATCGCTACCGTCGCGTCGCACGAACGGAGCGCCAAGGGAGACGGGCAATGTTGGACCGCGAGCAGAATGAATTGATGTGCCTCGTTGAGGGCGGCGCGCCGATGGGTGCAATGTTGCGTCAGCATTTCTGGCTGCCAGCGGTGCGAGCGGCCCGGCTCGAGGCCGATGGCGCTCCCGCGCGGGTGCGGCTACTCGGCGACGACTTCGTGGCGTGGCGGGCGACCGATGGCCGGGTCGGGTTCTTCGACGAAGGCTGCCCGCACCGGGGCGTCAGTCTGGCGCTCGGGGTCAACAAGGATTGCGCGCTGACCTGCATTTTTCATGGTTGGCGGTTCGGAGTAGACGGCAAGGTGCTCGACGTTCCGACCGAAGGCGAGAACAGCGAGGCTTTCGCAGCGACTGTACCGCTGAAGCATTACCCGGTCCGGGAAGCGGCCGGGATTATCTGGGTCTGGCTCGGAAGCGGCGAGGAGCCGGAGTTCTGGAACCTTCCGTTCATGGACCTTGCCCCTGATCGTTATAGCGTCATCTGCCAGCCGCTCGATGCCAATTGGGTCCAGGGCGTCGAAGGCACGATCGATTCCTCGCATGTCGGTGTGTTGCACCAGAGCTGGATGCAGCAGGACTGGGCAAAGGGCATGTCCTCGACGCAAAAATCGACCGCGGTCGAATATGATTTCGAGGACCGCCCCTACGGTTACACGGCGTCGGCGACGCGGCACATCGGCAACGATCAGAAATATGTCCGCGTGACCGAATTCGTGTTGCCATGGTTCGGGATGATCCCGCCCGAGACCCCGCCTTATGGCGACCGCACGGCGATCTTCGTCGCGCCGACCGATGACACGCACATGATGCAGTTCTTCGTTCGCTTCAATCCCTACACCGAAGCCGGACTCGACGGCGCGGGGGCGCAGGTCGGCGATCCCGACGCGTTCGCGCCGATCGGGTCCGCTGACGAGCATTGGGGACAGGACCGCGAGCTCATGAAAAAGGGTCACTGGACCGGTTTCAGGCAGCTCGTAGCCGAAGATTTCGCGACTCAAGTGAGCCAGGGTCCGATTGCCGATCGTGAGAAGGAATATCTGTCGTCGAGCGATCAGTTCGTAATCCGGGTTCGCCGCGGCCTGCTCCGGGCGGTGCGCGAGTTCCAGGAGGGCAAGGTTCCATCCTGCGCGCCGGGGGGCGGCGTCGATTTCTCGAAGATTATGCCGCGCGCGGCGACGATCGCGGCGGATCGGGCCTGGGAAGAGATCGAGATTCCCGAGACGATGGAAGAAGCGTGAGCGGGCGATGGAAGCGGAGATCATGACCAACTGGCACAGGCTGGTGGAAGCGGCGAAGGTTCGCGACGGTAAGCCCCATGCGGCAACTATTGGCGACAAGAAGATCGGTGTCTTCGCGGTCGATGGGGACTATTTCGCGATCAACAATGTCTGCACGCATGCCTTTGCCTTGCTGACCAACGGCTTTCAGGAAGGCTGCCTCGTCGAATGTCCGCTGCATGCGGGCTTCTTCGACGTGACCTCGGGGAAGGCACAGGGCGGGATCGCCGAGCGCGATGTCCGGTCCTATCCGGTTCGGGTCGAGGACGGCTGGATCCATGTCAGGCTCGACGACGAGGAACAGGGCTAAGCGGCACTGCACCACTCCAGGCCGGGCCTGGCCGCGACGCCGGTGCGGATTCCAGCCGGCTTGGGACCCGATATCATGAATTTCGAGATTCCGGCCGATTTGCAGGCCTATCTGGACGAGCTCGACGCCTTCATCGAGGCGGAGATCAGGCCACTCGAACTCGCGGACGACAATATCCGCTTTTTCGACCATCGCCGCGAGCATAGCCGCACCGACTGGGACAATCAGGGGCTTCCGCGCCATGAGTGGGAAGAGTTGCTGAGGGCCGCGACGCGCAAGGCCGATGCCGCTGGGCATTGGCGCTTCTCGGCGCCGAAGAAATATGGCGGCAAGGAAGGCTCGAACCTGTGGATGGCGGTTATCCGGGAGCATTTCGCGGCCAAGGGGCTCGGTCTTCACAACGACCTTCAGAATGAGCATAGCATCGTCGGCAATTTCCCGTTCGTGGAAATGTTCGAAAAATTCGCCACGAGCGAAGAGCAGAAGCAGGAATTCATTGTGGGCGGATTCGAGGGGTCGCGCCGCCTCGCATTCGGGCTGACTGAACCCGAACATGGAAGCGATGCGACCCACATGGAAACGCGCGCCGTCCGCGAGGTGCGCCACGGCGTCGACGGATGGTTGATCAACGGCGCGAAGATGTGGACGACCGGGATGCACGCGGCCTCGCACTGCGCGACCTTCTGCCGGACGAGCGGCGCCGATGGCGAGGCAAGGGGGATCACCTGCCTGCTCGTTCCCAATCCGACCGACGGGATGGTGATCGGGGAGTATCTCTGGACCTTCAACATGCCGACCGATCACCCGCGGGTGGGATTTACGGATGTTTGGGTGCCCGACAGTGCGCGGCTCGGCCCTGTCGGCGGCGGGCTTTCGATCGCGCAGAGCTTCGTCCACCAGAACCGCATTCGCCAGGCGGCTTCGTCGCTTGGCGCGGCAGTCTTCTGCATCGAGCAGAGCGTGCGTTATGCGCGTGAGCGCAAACCGTTCGGCGAGGCGCTGGCGAAGAATCAGGCGATCCAGTTCCCGCTCGTCGAGCTGGCGACGCAGGCCGAGATGCTGCGCCTGCTGATTCGCAAGACGGCATGGGAAATGGACCAGACTCCGCACAAGGAGATCGAGCACGAACTCTCGGACAAGGTCAGCATGTGCAATTACTGGGCGAACCGCCTGTGCTGTGAAGCTGCCGACCGCGCAATGCAGGTGCATGGCGGAATCGGTTATTCGCGGCACAAGCCATTCGAGCATATCTACCGCCACCACCGCCGCTACCGCATTACCGAGGGTGCCGAGGAGATCCAGATCCGCAAGGTTGCGGCCTATCTGTTCGGCTATCTGGGGCCGCGCCGCGAGACCCTCGGCAAATCCTGATACCGACGAGACGGACTGCAGGCGGATGCGGCCAGGACGACGGCCGTCCGCGCAGGAAAAAGGAAGACTTATGCCCAATATATCGGATGCTGCAGTCCTTTCCGAAAGGCGCGGGCATATCCTGGTCGTCACTCTCAACCGTCCCGAAGCCCATAATGCGGTCAATGCAGCCGTGCACCGCGGCGCCGGCGAGGCACTCGAGTCGGCTGCAGCCGATGACGGGATCCGGGTCGTGGTCATAACCGGCGCGGGGGAGCGGAGCTTCTGTGCCGGTGCCGACCTTGTCGCGATCGCACGCGGCGAGGCGCTGGAGCCCGAAGACGAGCGGCAACGCGCCTGGGGGTTCGCGGGGGTCGCCGCGCACCCCATCGCGAAACCGGTTATCGCGGCCGTCAATGGAAGCGCCTTTGGCGGGGGCTTGGAGATCATTCTCGCGTGCGATCTGGTCGTAGCAGCCGACCGTGCCCGTTTCGGCCTTCCGGAGGTCAAGGTCGGCCTCTTCGCCGCCGCCGGCGGCGCCTTCCGGATCGTCGATCAGCTTCCCGCCAAGATTGCCATGGAGCATCTGCTGACCGGCGATCCGTTCGATGCCGAGACGGCGCTCCGGCTTGGATTTGTAAACCGGGTGGTGCCGGCGGCGGATGTGATGGCGACAGCCGATGGCGCTCGCTGAAAGGATTGGCTCCAACGCTCCACTCTCGGTGCAGGCATCGAAACGTGTCGCGCTGGGCATGAAGGACGGGGCAATTGCCAGCGACGAGATGAGGTGGCAGCAAAATGTTGCGGAGCTCGCGCGGTTGCTTGAGAGCGAAGATGCAAGAGAAGGGCCATTGGCCTTCGCACAGAAACGCGCGCCGAACTGGCTCGCGCGCTAGGATAGGGGCGCCGCGTCGATCTTGCGGCTAGCCAAGCCGCGTGGCCTGCCTTTCCGGAGGAACACGGGCGATGCCTTTTGGAGGTGCGGCGGCGCTGGACAGCCGAGCAGCGGTATTCGAAGCCAACTTGCCCGGCGCAGTTCACCTCTCGCCGTGGGCGGGCTGGATACAGGCCTGTCTCCCTATGACTTTGTGTCCGCGGGCCTGGCGGCGTGCACGACGATGACGATGCGGCTCTACGCAAAGCGAAAGCCTCTGCCGCTCGATCGGGCGAAGACTCACGTCGAGCATCGCAAGGTCGAAGGCGACCCGCCGCGCGATCTCTTTAAACGGACGATAACACTCGAGGGCGCTCTCGATGCAGACCAGCGATCGCGCTTTTTCGCGATCGCAAACCGCCGCCGGTCGATCTCACGCTCGTCCGGGGAAGCGACGTCGAGACAATATTGACCAATTGATCGCAAGGCACGGCCAGTTGCAAAGTAGCGATCGCCACGCGTCTCCAACGATATATTTCGGCTCTAAACGAGGCGCTGGATCAGCAATCTGACGCGGTCTGAAAGCTTGCGGCCGATGTCGGCGACCGCATCGTCGCCGAGCGAGCCCATGAGGTCGGCGGGATCGTCGAACTCGATCGTCGTGCCTTCTTCGCCATCGGCCGCGAAAATCGCGATGCGAAAGGGTGCATAGAGGGCGCCAGCCAGCGCGCGCGACGTGATGTCCGCCGCGACCAGCGGATTACCGATCGCATATTGAACGCTCCTTCCAGGCCTGCCGAGATGGCGAAGCAGCCCGTGATCGATCTTGGCGATGATCACGAACCCGGTCGGCTCGGCGAGCGCCTCGATGCGCGCCCGGATCGCCGGTGCGTCGGTTGCTCCCTCAGGATCTCGGTTGGGATCGAGCGTCCGGACCGCATCTTCGAGCCGCGCCAAAACGGCATAATAGTCGAGCGCGCTCTTCGCGCGGACCCGTCGGAGCGTGAAACGGGTTTCTTCGAAGACAGCGACGTCGGACATGCAGGACCCCTTCTGGCTGGACAGATGGTCCGCATACTATTCGGCAGCGGCGAAGGGCTCCCCTACGTTGGTATTGCGTGGCCCTTCGTAGGCCCGCCGATGCGCGTCAGAGCGAATATCGAAGCTCGAGGCCCCAAGTGCGCGGGGGCGCAAGATTGCCCAGCGCGCGGCTGGCATCGAGATCACCCGTGATCGAGATGTTGGTGAACGCCCGGCTGTTCGTCAGATTGTCGACGAATAGCGAGACCCGGAAAGGCGAGCCTGCCGGAAGCAGGGTCGCACGCGCCTTGAGCCACCAATAGCCCTTCTGGCTCGAGCGCGGATCCCTGAAGGCCGTGAAGAAAATCCGGTCCTGCCAAGCGGCGTCGGCGCGCAGTCGAAGTGCGCCTATGTCGCCGACCGGAACCTCATATTCGGCATTTGCGCCAAGGCGCCAGCGCGGCGCCTGAGGCAATGGATTCCCTGAAAGATCGACGACGCCGAGTTCGGGCCGCTTCGTATTGACTGTGGCATATCGGGAGAAGCGGGCATCGAGCCAGCTCGCCATCGCACCAAGATACAGTGACCCGCCCGGGCTCCAGCGCGACTCGATTTCGATGCCGTCGACTTTGGCGGTCGCGGCATTGCGGATGAGGACGGTGTTGCGGTCGACATCCTGCACCTGGAGGTTTCTATAGTCGTAGTGAAAAGCGCTCGCAGTCAGGAACCAGCCGGGCGCAGGCTGCAATTTGGCACCGATCTCATACGACCAGATGCTCTCCGGAGAATATGGGCTGTTCTGCCCGCTCCCGACATTGAAACCGCCAGCCTTGAAGCCCTTGGTAGCGGACGCGTAAAGGCGGCCGAGCGCGGCGATATCGTGCTCGACCACGAGGCGGGGTGTGAAGGAGGTGAAGGTGACCGGCTCCAGGATCGTGTCGTTCAGCAGAAGATGACCGGTGAAGTCGAGGAGGTTTCGGCCGCTGCGACGCTCGCGCGCGAGCCGGCCCCCGATCGTCACCCGGGTTGCCGGAAGAACGGCGCCGCCGACCTCCCCGAACAGCGCGTAACTGTCGGTTTTGACCGATCCGTTCGCGCGCAGCAGGCAGCAATCCTCGCTTCCGGTGCCGCCGAGATAGGTCACCAGATCAGGAACGAAGAATTCGTTCCGCACATCGTTGCGTTCGCGGTAGTAAGTGAAGCCGACGAGATAGTTTATGCGCGCGCCTTCCGCGCTGCGAAGCTCGAATTCCTGCGAAACCTGTGTCGCTCTCTCTGCCTTGAACTGGCTCTCCCCGAGAACCGTGCTGTTCGACATGTCCGTCAGATTGCGCGGGCGGGTTCGGCGCAGCGACGATGTGGCGGAGAATATGGGCCCGCCGAGGCTCGTGACCAGACGCGCGGAGAGCCCCCAGTTCGCTGGCTTGTTGAAGGGCAGGAGCGATGCGCTGATCCGCCGCTCGCCATAGCCGCCGACCTCGCCTTGGCCGATGCGCTCAAGAAACAGCGGGTTGTTCGCATAGCCTGGCCCGGCGAAATGAAAGACCACCCCGCGATCGTCGGCGCGGTAATAATCGCCGCTGAACTGCAACTCGGTCGACGCGCCGAGCGTCCAGTCGAGCCGGGCCCGGGCCATGATCTCATGCCGGCTTTCCGCGCGCGCTTCGATCGCATTCCCGCCGGGGTCGAATCCGAGATGGAGGCGCGTGAAACCGTCGTGATTGTTCGAGCCGAGGGCGACCCTGAAATTGACGCCGGGTGCAAGAGGACCAGTGACGCCGACAAAGAGATCGCGGCGACTATAGTTTCCCAGCGTTGCGCTCGCATCGACTTGCCATTCCGACGACGGACCGCGCGTGATCAGGTTGATCGCCCCACCCGTTGCATTGCGCCCGTAGAGTGTGCCCTGCGGTCCCTTGAGGATCTCGACCCGTTCGATATCGAACAGGGCCGGCGCGATTGCCGTGGGTCGTCCGAGATACACGCCGTCGAGATTGACGGCGATGCTGCTTTCAAAGCCGCCGATGAACGTGACGGCGCCGATGCCCCGGAGGAAGAGCTGCGTTTCACCTTGGTAAGCCGATATCTGGAGGCTGGTATCAGCGCGTGCGAGATCGTCGAATGTCCGGATCGATTCGGCTTCGAGGCGGCGCGCGGGAAGTACGTCGACGGTTGCCGCGAGCGCAGTCTCGCTCTGCGGCCGGCGGCCCGCGGTTACGACGATGGCATCGGTGGCCTGACTGGCCGGGCTTGCGCCGGGAGCGGCCGCGCCGGCCTGGGCATGGGCGAGCGTGGGCGCAGCGCCGATGGCGATGCACCCCGCGAGCGAGAGTGAGTGGAGGTGCCGGGCGGCGAATCTCATGGGCAGCATTTTCATAGAGTGGGCGCGCCGCTTTTTTAAATGTCCGTAGCCCTGGTCCATGGCTGCAATCCAGCCTTGGTGCATCATGTCTCCGTTGGCGATGCCCGATGAGGAAAGCCCTCTGCCACCCCGACCTTGGTATGGGTCGGACATGCCATTGTAGAATGGATGGAACGGCTGATTTCGGCAACACGGTCGGCGAATCTCGAGCAGCGGCTTCCATGGAACCCAAGCTAAGAGCGTTTGCGACAGGGCCCGCCGGACATCTGACGGGCCGGAAGGGCAGGCGATCGGCGTCCTGCTTTTCCGGCGGTTGCTCCGTCTGGCAAACTTGCGCGCCGCAAGCTTGCTTGCGATAGGATTTGCAATGACCAGCGGCATATCTACAGCGACCGGGATCGCTCCGTTGCTCGCTGCCTTCGAGGCCATGCCCGATCCCGTGCTCTTGTTCGATCGCGGCGGAACTATCCTTGGTTTCAATAGCAGGGCGGCCAGCTTCTACGGTCTGAATGCCGGCGAAGCCGGCAAGAAGAGGGCCCAAAGTTTCGATGCAGACCTCGACGGCGATGGCGGCGAAGAGGGTTGGAACGCGCGACTGCAGCACAAACGATGGTGGGAGGGCCGCGCGCGCCGCATTGTCGCGAGCGGGATTCGCAACATATGGATCAAATGGCACATCGAACGCGATGCAGCGGGCGATATCCTCTGGATCGTCGAGACGAGCCGCGATGCCGATCACTATCTTCTGAGCTATGCCGATGAAGGATTTCACCGTCAGCGCTACGCCAGCATGTTCAACACGATTGCGATCGGTTTCCTTGAGATCGACTTCCGGCCGGTCGGGACTGAGATGCGCAAGCTTTACGAAGCGGGCGTTACCGACCTTCGCGGCTATCTCGCGGACAATCCGGCAAAGGCCCGCGAGCTGACCGACATCGCCACGATGATCGATGCCAATGCGCCCGCGATCAAGATGTTCGACGGCGAAAGTGTCGAGGATTTGCTTGGCAGCTGCGCCAAATTCTGGCCCGACGAGAGTCTGGTGGACTATATTGAGGGTCTTGCGCTCACGATGGAGCGCCAAACGCATTATATCCGCGAAGTGAGGCTGTCGAGCGTCAAGGGACGGCCGCTCGAAGCGCTGCTCACCAATGCGTGGTCGCCTGAAAGCGCACGGCGCGGCATCATGCTGATGGGTGTCGTGGACCTCACCGAACGCAATCGCGCGCAGGGCGAGCTCGATCGCGTACGGGGGGAGCTTGCCCATGCAGCGCGGGTTGCGATGCTGGGCGAAGTCGGCGCTGCGATCGCGCACGAGGTCAGCCAGCCGCTGACCGCTATCCAGACGATCAGTGCTGCGGCTCGCCAACGCCTTAACACCGCTGGGCTCGACCGCGACGCCGCGAGCGATCTGTTCGAGCGCGTGCTTCGTTCCGCCCAGCGCGCGAACGACGTTATCACGCGGCTTCGCGCCATGGCCTCACCGGGGCCCGCAATGCGCGAGCCTGTGCGGCTCGACGAACTCGCAAGCGAGGCCCTTCGCTTCATCGGTCACGAGATCAAGGCGCATCGCGCGAAGGCGAGGATCGAGGCGCACCATCCTCTGGCCGTCGATGGCGATCCGATCCAGCTCCAGCAGGTCATCATCAATTTGCTGCTCAACGCGCTCCAGGCCTGCGCACAAAAGGGCATGAGGCCTGACATTGCGATTATCGTGCGGCCTGAGGGCGAGCATATGCGGCTGATCGTCGAGGACAATGGACCCGGAATCGCGCCCGATGTCCTGCCTCGGATCTTCGAGAGCTTCGTCTCCACCAAGGCCAGCGGTATGGGTATGGGGCTGTCGATCTGCCGCGGCATCATGACCAGCCACGGCGGCCGGATGCTATTGGAGAATCTTCCTGACGGGTCGGGCGCGAGGATCGGCTTCGAACTGCCGGCCCGGGCGGGCGCAGACGATCCCACACATCTTCCGCCCGCCGATCCCATACCAGCGTAGGATGCCCCTGCGGTCCCGAATGCGATAGATCGGACCGACAAAGGGTGCGGCGGCTTCCCGCCGTACGCACGGAGCGGGACGAGCCATGATTGACGCGGACGATATCAAGGCGTTGCGCAAAGCGGCCGAGCCCGGCGCCGGCCTATGCACGATCGTCGGGATCGAGGGATCCTATTCGCGCGCGCTTGGGAGCCATCTGGCCGTCGGGCCGGACGGCGATTTCGCCGGGACGCTCGCGGACGGTTGTCTCGAAGCCGAGCTCGCGCGCCAGCTCGAGCAATGTCGCGACGGCAGCAGGCCGGCGATCAAACGCTACGGCAAAGGGTCGCCGATCCTCGACTTCCGCCTGCCCCGCACGGC
>Ga0247823_10000162_pt1 | contig 55803 bp, 62 predicted proteins | sample 13C_PalmiticAcid_2_FD_192426 | JGI IMG/M metagenome (GOLD analysis project Ga0247823, IMG submission 192426) | Soil microbial communities from agricultural site in Penn Yan, New York, United States - 13C_PalmiticAcid_Day30 | ecosystem: Environmental > Terrestrial > Soil > Agricultural land... | reverse complement strand
ATTCGCTGCGCTCGGCCGCGGGCAGCAGGCCGATCTGTTCGTAATGGCGGACCATCTTGGCCGACACGCCGGCCGCGGCGGCCGCTTCGCCAATGTTCATCAAGGGGGTCATGGTGTGTTCCGTGAGGTCGGGTCGTGAATGGAATGTGGAATGAAGGGAGGATGCAGCTTGACACCGTGGGAAGGTCAAGGCCCCCACCGAGGGCCTTGACGAACGGTCGTCAGGCCGGTGGGTAGCCGGCTTCGCTGAGGGCGTCGATCAGCGCGGCGCGGTCTTCGTCGCTGCGCACCTGGATCTTGCGCTGCGGCAGATCTAGCTGGATGTCGCAGGCCGCGTCGAGGCGCTTGAGGGCGATGCTCACCTTGGAGGCGCAGTGGCCGCAGGTCATTTCGGGGAGGTGGAACTCGTGCATGGAAACTCCGTGAAAGTTGAGGGAATCCGCACTCTGGGCATTGCCACGGAGGCAAGGTCAAGCGGCACCGGTGGTTGACCTGACCACCGTGTCAAGGCTGAGCCTCCGAGGTCTCAACCTACCGGAGACCCCCTTGAACACCACCACCCTTGCGCTCACCGAGCACCAATTTCCCATCGAAGGCATGACCTGCGCCTCGTGCGTGACCCGCGTGGAGAAGGCCTTGAAGGCCGTTGCCGGCGTCAGCGAAGTCAGCGTCAACCTGGCCACCGAACGGGCCACCGTGAACGCCACCGCCGCCACCACGGGCGCCAGCCTGGCGGCTGCGGTGCAAAAAGCCGGGTACAGCATGGGCGTTGACACCTTTGAATTGACGATTGAAGGCATGACCTGTGCTTCGTGCGTAGGCCGCGTCGAAAAAGCGCTGAAGGCGGTGCCCGGCGTGCAGGCCGCCGAAGTCAACCTGGCCACCGAACGGGCCACCGTGAGAGCGGTGGGGACGTCACCCGATGCCCTGGTCGCCGCGGTGGACGCGGCCGGCTACAACGCCACACCGTTCGAGGAAGGCGCCGCCGCACCACCCGCGGCCCGCCCGGGCGAACCCTGGTGGCCCGTGGCGCTGGCCGCCGCGCTCTCGTTGCCCCTGGTGCTGCCCATGGTCGGCATGCTGTTCGGCGCCGACTGGATGATCAATGGCTGGCTGCAACTCGCGCTGGCCACGCCCGTGCAGTTCTGGCTGGGCGCGCGCTTCTACAAGGCGGGCTGGAAGGCCGTGCGCGCCGGTGCCGGCAACATGGACCTGCTGGTCGCCCTGGGCACCAGCGCGGGCTATGGTTTGAGCCTGTACCTGCTGTTCAAGCACGCCGAGCACGGCACCCCACACCTGTACTTCGAGGCTTCGGCCGTGATCATCACGCTGGTGTTGCTGGGCAAGTGGCTGGAGGCCCGCGCCAAGCGCCAGACCACCGCCGCCATCGCGGCCCTCAACGCCCTCAAGCCCGACGTGGCGCGGGTGCGCATGCCCTACGGCGATGTGGACGTGCCCATGGCGCGCGTGAAACTCGGGGACATCGTGGTCATCCGCCCGGGTGAGCGCATCCCGGTGGACGGGATCGTCACCATTGGTTCCAGCCAGGTGGACGAATCGCTGATCACCGGCGAGAGCCTGCCCGTGGCCAAACACGCGGGCGACAAGGTCACCGGTGGCGCGGTCAACGCCGAGGGCCTATTGCTGGTGGAGACCACGGCCGTGGGCGCGGAGTCCACGCTCTCGCGGATCGTGCGCATGGTCGAATCGGCCCAGGCGAAGAAGGCCCCGATCCAGCGCATCGTGGACCGCGTGAGCGCGGTCTTCGTGCCGGTGGTGCTGGTGATCGCCGCGATCACCCTGCTGGGCTGGGGCCTGGCCACGGGCCACTGGGAGCAAGCCATCCTGAACGCGGTGGCGGTGCTGGTGATCGCCTGTCCTTGTGCGCTGGGTCTGGCCACGCCCACCGCCATCATGGCCGGCACCGGGGTGGCCGCGCGCCACGGCATCCTGATCAAGGACGCCGAGGCACTGGAGGTGGCACACCGCATCGACACGGTGGCCTTCGACAAGACCGGCACGCTGACCGAAGGCAAGCCGCAGCTGGTGTCGGCCCTGCCGGCAGCCGGCCATGAGGCGGCGCTGCTGTCGTGGAGCGCGGCCATCCAGGCCGGCAGCGAACACCCGCTGGCGCGCGCCGTGATGGACGCCGCGAAAGCGGCCGGCGTGCCCACGCTCTCGGCCGCCAAGGTGAGTGCCGTGCCCGGGCGCGGCATGTCGGCAGAGGTGCAGGGCCGCGCACTGCGCCTGGGCAGCCCGCGTTACATGCAGGAGCTCGGCGTGGACACCACCGCGCTGGCCGGGCCCTCGCGCCAGCTCCAGCAAGAAGGCCGCACGGTGTCCTGGCTGGCCGACGTGACGGACTCGCCGGTGCTGGTGGGCCTGCTGGCGTTTGGCGATGCCCCCAAGGCCAGCGCCATCACCGCGGTGAAGAGCCTTCAGGCCATGGGCGTGCGCACGGTGATGCTCACGGGTGACAACCGGGGCAGCGCGGCGGCGGTGGGCGGTGCGCTGGGCATCGACCACATCGAGGCCGAGGTGCTGCCGGCGGACAAGGCAGCGATCGTGAACCGGCTCAAGGCCGGCGGCCGGTCGGTGGCCATGGTCGGCGACGGCATCAACGATGCGCCGGCCCTGGCGGCAGCCGATGTGGGCATCGCCATGTCCACCGGCACCGACGTGGCCATGCACGCGGCCGGCATCACGCTCATGCGCGGCGACCCGGCGCTGGTGGCCGATGCGATCGACATCTCGCGCCGCACCTACCGCAAGATCCGCCAGAACCTGTTCTGGGCCTTCGCGTACAACGTCATCGGCATCCCGCTGGCCGCGGCGGGTTTGCTCAATCCGGTGGTGGCGGGTGCGGCCATGGCGCTCAGCAGCGTGAGCGTGGTGAGCAACGCGCTCCTGCTGCGAGGCTGGCGCGCGGGCAACGATCGCGCTTCGGCTGTGCGTTGACCGTGGAAGTCGGGGCGCACCGTGCGGTGCCACCGACTTCGCTCAGAGCCTCGACAGAAACAAAAAAACCCACGTTACCGTGGGCTTCAATGACAAGCAAACGCTTGATTTTTTGGTTGCGGAGGCAAGATTTGAACTTGCGACCTTTGGGTTATGAGCCCAACGAGCTACCAGGCTGCTCCACTCCGCGTCAAGCCTTGTATTCTATCACGCTTTGTCAGCGTCGGCCGCTGGGGCGGCATCTTCTGCACGATCCACCAGTTCGACCAGTGCCATCGGCGCGTTGTCGCCCACGCGGAAACCCATCTTCAGGATGCGGGTGTAGCCACCGGGCCGGGCCTTGAAGCGCGGGCCCAGTTCGTTGAACAGCTTCACGACCACATCGCGGTCGCGCAGGCGGTCGAACGCCAGGCGGCGGTTGGCCAGCGTGGGTTCCTTGGCCAGGGTGATCATGGGCTCGACCACGCGGCGCAGCTCTTTGGCCTTGGGCACCGTGGTCTTGATGGCTTCGTGCGTGAGCAGCGAATTCATCATGTTGCGCAACATGGCGAGGCGGTGCTCGCTGGTGCGGTTGAGTTTGCGAAGTCCGTGTCCGTGACGCATTTTTTCATCCTTTCAGTGTTTTGCCCCCAGCCGTATCAGGTACTGGGAGTTGGTCCGGGTCTGGCCTCCTTGGCCAGACGCTGCGGTCTTTAGTGCTTGTCCAGGCCGGCAGGCGGCCAGTTTTCAAGCTTCATGCCCAAGGTCAGGCCGCGCGAGGCAAGCACTTCCTTGATTTCGTTGAGCGACTTGCGACCCAGGTTGGGGGTCTTGAGCAGCTCGTTCTCGGTGCGCTGGATCAGATCACCGATGTAATAGATGTTCTCGGCCTTGAGGCAGTTGGCCGAGCGCACGGTCAGTTCCAGCTCGTCCACAGGACGCAGCAGGATCGGGTCGAATTGCTGCGAGCTGCGCTGTGCCGGGGCATCGAACGCCGAGAGTTCCACGCCTTCGAGCTGCGCGAACACCGCGAGCTGTTCGACCAGAATCTTGGCCGAGGCGCGAACCGCTTCTTCCGGACCGATGGAGCCGTTGGTCTCGATCTCGAGCACCAGCTTGTCCAGGTCGGTGCGCTGCTCGACGCGGGCGCTTTCCACCGTGTAGCTCACGCGCTTGACGGGCGAGAACGAGGCGTCGAGCACGATGCGGCCGATCGAACGCGTCTGGTCGTCGTTGCGGCGCAAGCTGCCCGGCACATAGCCACGGCCCTTTTCCACCTTGATCTGCATGTCCAGCTTGGCGCCGGCAGACAGGGTGGCAATCACGTGCCCGGGGTTGACGATCTCGACGTCGTGCGGCGTCTGGATGTCGGCAGCCGTCACGACCCCTTCACCATCCTTGCGCAGACTCAGCGTGACTTCGTCGCGGTTGTGCAGCTTGAACACCACGCCCTTGAGGTTCAAGAGCATGTTGACAACATCTTCCTGCACGCCGTCGATCGACGAGTACTCGTGCACGACACCCGCGATGGTGACTTCGGTCGGCGCGTGGCCGGTCATGGACGACAGCAGAACCCGGCGCAGGGCGTTGCCCAGCGTGTGGCCATAACCACGCTCGAAGGGCTCGAGCGTGACTTTGGCGCGATTGGTCGAGACTTGCTCGACGTTGATGGTCTTGGGCTTCAGCAGATTGTTCAGCATTCAAACTTCCTTCAGGACCCTCGGCTCGTTACACCGATAAGGCAGACGGAGCATGGCCCGACCGCACCACGAGGATGCCGGCCGGGAACGGAATTAACGGGAATACAGTTCGACGATCAGCGATTCGTTGATGTCGGAGCCGAACTCATCGCGGTCGGGCGACTTCTTGAACACGCCTTCGACCTTGTCGGTCGACACGTCGACCCAAGCCGGGAAGCCAATCTGCTTGGCCAACTCGAGGGCTTCGATGACGCGGCCTTGCTTCTTCGACTTCTCGCGCACCGCGATCACGTCACCGGCCTTCACCGAGTACGACGGGATGTTGACCGACTGGCCGTTCACCGTGATCGCCTTGTGCGACACGATCTGGCGGGCTTCGGCGCGGGTGGAGGCAAAGCCCATGCGGAACACCACGTTGTCCAGGCGCGCTTCGAGCAGGAACAACAGGTTCGCGCCGGTGTTGCCACGGCGGCGATCGGCTTCGGCGAAGTAGCGGCGGAACTGGCGCTCCAGCACGCCATAGGTGCGCTTGACCTTTTGCTTCTCGCGCAGCTGCACGCCGAAATCGGAGGTGCGCTGGCCCGAGGTGCGGCCGTGCTGGCCGGGCTTGGAGTCGAACTTGGCCTTGTCGCTGATCGAGCGGCGGGCGCTCTTGAGCAACAGGTCGGCGCCTTCACGGCGGGAAAGTTTGGCCTTGGGGCCGAGGTAACGTGCCACGTTGGTTTCCTTGGTTTCACTGCCGCAACCGGTTGTTGCGGGAGCCATCCCTCAGGGGAGATGGCGGTGGGCTTAGCAAAAATGCCACCGCAGGCGACTGCGGTGGCGCTCGAAAAAAGCCTTCAATTATACCGCGATCAGCGCGGTCGTGCCTCAGATGCGGCGGCGCTTCTGCGGGCGGCAGCCGTTGTGCGGCACCGGGGTCACGTCGGAGATCGAGTTGATGCGGATGCCCAGGGCGCCGAGGGCGCGCACCGAGGATTCGCGGCCAGGGCCGGGGCCCTTGATCTCGACGTCCAGGTTCTTGATGCCTTGTTCAATGGCGGCGCGGCCAGCCACTTCCGAAGCCACCTGGGCAGCGAAAGGCGTGGATTTGCGCGAGCCCTTGAAGCCCTGGCCACCCGACGAAGCCCACGACAGTGCGTTGCCCTGGCGGTCGGTGATGGTGATGATCGTGTTGTTGAACGAGGCGTGCACGTGTGCAATGCCGTCGGCAACGTTCTTGCGGACTTTCTTGCGAACGCGGGCGGATGCGCTGCTGGAGGGAGACTTGGCCATGAGGGTCCTTCTAACCGTTTATTTTTTCAGCGACTGGGCGGCCTTGCGGGGACCCTTGCGCGTACGGGCGTTGGTCTTGGTGCGCTGACCACGCAGCGGCAGACCACGGCGGTGGCGGAAGCCACGGTAGCAACCGATGTCCATCAAACGCTTGATGTTCATCGTGGTTTCACGACGCAGGTCACCCTCGATCGTGAACGTGCCGACCTGGTCGCGCACTTTTTCGAGTTCCGCGTCGCTCAGATCCTTGATCTTCTTGGCGTAGTCGATACCGCAGGCTTCGCAGATCTTGCGAGCGCGGGTGCGGCCAATGCCGAAGATTGCCGTCAAGCCGATTTCGGCGTGCTTGTGCGGCGGAATGTTGATGCCTGCAATACGAGCCATGTTGGGTCCTCTTAACTAACCGGTCAGCCTTGACGCTGCTTGTGACGCGGATCGGTGCAAATGACTCGCACGACGCCATGCCGTTTGATGATCTTACAGTTGCGGCACATTTTCTTGACCGAAGCCGAAACTCTCATAGTCTTCTCCTAGATATTCCTAAAACATTCAACAACTGACCATTCACTTCGAGCGGAACACGATTCGCGCTCGGGTGAGGTCGTAGGGCGTGAGCTCTACCTTGACCTTGTCCCCCGGCAGGATCCGGATGTAATGCATCCGCATCTTGCCGCTGATGTGCCCCAGCACCACATGACCGTTTTCGAGCTTGACCCTGAAGGTCGCGTTGGGGAGGTTTTCAATCACCTCACCCTGCATCTCGATCACATCGTCCTTGGCCATAAGCGAAGTTCAAGGGGAGGTTTTGAAACTGGCCTTCTTGAGCAGCGATTCGTATTGCTGCGACATCATGTAATTCTGAACCTGCGCCATGAAGTCCATGGTGACCACCACGATGATCAACAGGGAGGTGCCGCCGAAATAGAACGGCACGTTGTACTTCAGGATCAGGAACTCGGGCAGCAGACACACGGCGGTGATGTACACAGCGCCAGCCAGTGTCAGCCTCAACAAAATCTTGTCGATGTAGCGGGCGGTCTGGTCACCCGGGCGGATGCCTGGAATGAACGCGCCACTCTTCTTCAGGTTGTCGGCCGTCTCGCGGCTGTTGAACACCAGTGCGGTGTAGAAGAAGCAGAAGAAAACGATGGCCGCGGCGTACAGCGCCACGTAGATCGGTTGACCGGGTGACAGCGCCGCCGCGATGTCGCGCAACCAGCGGGTCGAGTCGCCGGTGCTCACCCAGCTCACCACCGTGGTGGGCAGCAGGATGATGGACGACGCGAAGATCGGCGGAATCACGCCAGCCATGTTCAGCTTGAGCGGCAGGTGCGAGGACTGGCCTCCGTACACCTTGTTGCCCACCTGACGGCGTGCGTAGTTCACCAGGATCTTGCGCTGGCCGCGCTCGACGAACACCACGAAGTAGGTGACCAGGATCACCAGCGCGATGATGAAGATCGACACCAGGATGTTCATGGCACCGGTGCGCACCAGCTCCAGCAGACCACCAATGGCGCTCGGCAAACCGGCCGCGATACCCGCGAAGATCAGGATCGAGATGCCGTTGCCCAGACCACGCTCGGTGATCTGCTCACCGAGCCACATCAGGAACATCGTCCCGGCCACCAGGCTGACCACCGCCGTCAGGCGAAAGCCCATGCCAGGATCGATCACCAGACCAGGCGAACCTTCCAGGGCCAGGGCAATGCCCATGGCCTGGAAAATGGCCAGGGCCAGCGTGCCGTAGCGCGTGTACTGCGTGATCTTGCGGCGTCCGGCCTCGCCCTCTTTCTTCAGCTGCTCGAACGTGGGCACCACGTAGGTCATGAGCTGCATGATGATCGAGGCCGAGATGTACGGCATGATCCCCAACGCGAACACGGTGAAGCGCGAGAGCGCACCGCCCGAGAACATGTTGAACAGGCTCAGAATGCCGCCCTGCTGCCCCTGGAACAATTGCGCCAGTTGCGCGGGGTCGATGCCGGGCACAGGAATGTGTGCACCGATGCGGTAGACCACCAGCGCCAGCAACAGGAACACCAGCCGGCGACGCAGGTCGCCGAACTTTCCGGTTTTGGCCAGGGACGTGGATCCAGTTGCCACAGGAATCTTCCGTTCGAGTCCGATCAGGCCGCCAGGGAGCCGCCAGCGGCTTCGATGGCCTGCTTGGCACCCGCGGTCGCGGCGATGTCCTTGAGGGTCACGGCACGCGTGATCTCACCAGTCTTGATCACCTTGACGCGCTTGGCCAGGTGAGGCACCAGACCAGCCTGCTTGAGCACGAGCACATCGACCTCGCTCACGTCGAGGGCGTTGAGGTCGGCCAGCGTGACTTCAGCGTTGAACTGCAGTTGCGCCGACTTGAAGCCGCGCTTGGGCAGACGGCGCTGCAGCGGCATCTGACCGCCTTCGAAACCGACCTTGTGGTAGCCACCCGAACGGGACTTCTGGCCCTTGTGGCCACGACCTGCCGTTTTGCCCAGGCCCGAACCGATGCCGCGGCCGACACGGCGCTTGGCATGCTTGGCGCCTTCGGAAGGCTTGATGGTATTGAGTTGCATGTCAGTGACTCCGATCAGACGATTTTGACCAGGTAGCTGATCTTGTTGATCATGCCGCGCACGGCGGGCGTGTCCTGCAGCTCGCTGACGCTGTTGAGCTTGCGCAGGCCCAGGCCACGGACGGTGTCGCGGTGGGATTGCTTGGTTCCAATGGGGCTGCGCACCAGTTGAACCTTGACGGTGTTTTGAGTGGTCATGATCGCTCCAATCAACCCAGGATCTCTTCGACGGACTTGCCACGCTTGGCAGCCACGTCGGCAGGGGTCGTCGAATTCTTCAGTGCGTCCAGCGTGGCGCGCACCAGGTTGTAGGGGTTGCTCGAGCCATGGCTCTTGGCCACGACATCGGTGATGCCCAACACTTCGAACACCGCGCGCATCGGGCCGCCAGCGATGATGCCGGTACCCTTGGAAGCCGGCAGCATCATGACGTTGGAAGCGCCGTGCTCGCCGTGCACGCTGTGGTGCAGCGAGCCGTTCTTGAGCGACACCTTGATCATGTTGCGACGGGCCTGTTCCATGGCCTTCTGCACGGCCACCGGCACTTCACGCGCCTTGCCCTTGCCCATGCCCACGCGGCCATCGCCATCACCGACCACGGTCAGCGCTGCGAAACCGAGAATGCGACCGCCCTTGACCACCTTGGTCACGCGGTTGATCGCGATCATCTTCTCGCGCAGACCGTCTTCGTTCGCTTCTTTGTTGATGTTTGCCGTAAATTTAGCCATTTTGTGTATTCCGTTTGATCAGAACTGCAGACCGGCTTCACGAGCCGCGTCTGCCAGGGCTTTCACCCGGCCGTGGTAAGCAAAACCGGAACGGTCAAACGCCACCTTCTCGATGCCGGCGGCCTTCGCCTTTTCGGCGATGCGCTTGCCCACCAAGGCAGCGGCAGCGGTGTTGCCACCCTTGCCAGCGCCACCGATCTGGGCACGCACTTCGGCTTCGGCGGTCGATGCAGCAGCCAACACGCGGCCGCCGTCGTCGGAGATGACGCTGGCGTAGATGTGCAGGTTGGTGCGGTTCACGCTCAGGCGCACGGCGCCTTGTTGCGCAATGCGGATGCGCGTTTGGCGGGCGCGGCGGAGACGTTGCTCTTTTTTGGTCAACATGATCCTGGTCCTTATTTCTTCTTGGTTTCCTTGATCACGACCTTTTCATCCGCATAACGGATGCCCTTGCCCTTGTAAGGCTCGGGGGGGCGAACGGCTCGCACCTCGGAAGCGATCTGGCCCACGCGCTGGCGGTCGGAACCCTTGATCAGGATTTCGGTCGGCGTCGGGGTTTCCACCTTGATGCCGGCGGGCATGTCCATCACCACGGGGTGGGAGTAGCCAACCGTCAGGTTGAGCTTGGCACCCTGTGCCTGGGCCTTGTAGCCCACGCCCAGCAGCGTCAGCTTCTTCTCGAAGCCCTTGCTCACACCATTGACCATGTTGTTGACCAGCTGGCGCATGGTGCCGGACATGGCATTGGCTTCGCGCGATTCGTCCACGGGGACGAAGGTCAGCGTGCCGGCCTTGTTCTCAACCTTGACCAGCGTGTTCAGCGTCAGCGCCAGGGCACCCAGGGCACCCTTGACATTGATCTGGTTGTCCTTGACGGCGACTTCCACCCCGGCTGGGACGGTGACCGGCAGTTTTCCAATACGTGACATTAATTTCTCCTCAATGCCCGCATCAGGCGACGTAACACAGGACTTCGCCACCAACACCGGTAGCGCGTGCCTTGCGGTCGGTCATCACGCCTTGCGGCGTGGTGACGATGGCCACGCCCAGACCGTTCTGGACCTGGGGGATGGCGTTGCGGCCACGGTAGACGCGCAGACCGGGGCGGCTCACGCGCTCGATGCGCTCGATCACGGGACGACCGGCGTAGTACTTGAGAGCGATCTCAAGCTCGTTCTTGCCGTCGGTGCTCTTGACCTGGAATCCGTCGATATAACCCTCGTCCTTCAGGACCTGGGCGATCGCGGCCTTGACCTTGGAAGCCGGCATCGTCACAACGGCCTTCTCGACCATCTGTGCGTTGCGGATGCGGGTCAACATGTCAGCAATAGGATCACTCATGCTCATTTGTGGTTCTCCTAATGCTTACCAGCTGGCTTTGGTGATGCCGGGGATTTCACCGGCAAACGCCATTTCACGGACCTTGGCACGGGCCAGGCCGAAGTGGGCGAAGGTGCCACGCGGACGACCGGTGATCTCGCAGCGGTTGCGCTGACGGGTCGGGTTCGCGTTGCGGGGCAGCTTCTGCAGCGCCAGGCGGGCTGCATCGCGTTCTTCTTCGCTCTTCTTGGCGTCGTTGGACGTCGCCTTGAGTTCGGTGTATTTCTTGGCGAACTTGGCGGCGAGCTTCTCGCGCTTGAGTTCACGTTGGAGTAGTGCTTGTTTAGCCACGCGCCACCTCAGTTCTTGAACGGGAAACGGAAACCGGCCAGAAGAGCCTTGCACTCTTCGTCGTTCTTGGCGGTCGTCGTGATGCTGATGTTGAGACCGCGCAAGGCATCGACCTTGTCGTACTCGATCTCAGGAAAAATGATCTGTTCCTTGACGCCGACGTTGTAGTTGCCGCGGCCGTCGAACGAACGGCCGGAGATGCCACGGAAGTCGCGCACGCGGGGCAGCGCCACGGTGACGAAACGGTCCAGGAATTCGTACATGCGCGCGCCACGCAGGGTGACCATGCAGCCAATGGCCTGCTGTTCACGGATCTTGAAACCCGCGATGGCCTTGCGGGCCTTGGTCACGACCGGCTTCTGGCCAGCGATCTTGGTCAGGTCGCCGACGGCGTTGTCCATGACCTTCTTGTCGGCCACGGCCTCGCTCACACCCATGTTGAGCGTGATCTTGGTGATGCGCGGCACTTCCATCGTCGACTTGTAGCCGAACTTCTTCATGAGGTCCGGGGCGATGGTGTCGCGGAAAACTTCTTGCAAACGTGCCATGGTCATGCCACCTTGATTTCTTCGCCGCTGGACTTGAAGACGCGCACTTTCTTGCCGTCGGCCAGGAGCTTGATGCCCACACGATCCGCCTTGCCGGTGGCGCCATTGAAGATGGCGACGTTGGACTGGTGGATGGGCATGGTCTTTTCGATGATGCCGCCGGTGATGCCCTTCATGGGGTTCGGCTTGGCATGCTTCTTGACGAGGTTTACGCCTTCGACAACCAGGCGGCTGTCGTCGCTGCGCTGCAGCACCTTGCCGCGCTTGCCCTTGTCGCGACCGGCAATCACGATGACTTCATCGCCACTACGAATCTTGTTCATGATGAGTCCTCAGAGAACCTCGGGCGCCAGCGACACGATCTTCATGAACTTCTCGGTGCGCAGTTCGCGCGTGACCGGTCCGAAGATGCGGGTGCCGATGGGCTCCAGCTTGGCGTTGAGCAACACTGCTGCGTTGCCGTCGAATTTGATCAGGGCGCCGTCCTGACGACGAATGCCCTTGGCGGTGCGGACCACCACAGCGTTGTAAACCTCGCCTTTTTTGACGCGGCCACGGGGCGCTGCTTCCTTGATGCTGACTTTGATGACGTCGCCCACACTGGCGTAACGACGCTTGGAGCCGCCGAGCACCTTGATGCACATCACGGACTTCGCGCCCGTGTTGTCAGCAACATCGAGTCGAGATTGCGTTTGAATCATTTGATTTAAGTCCCAACTTGAATCCCCCCAGCCACCACGGCCGGGAGTGATCAGTCTTGGGCCCGTCGTTGAAGGCTTGCCGGGCATTGCACCCGGCTCACCCCCTTCGGTGGGCAGATAGCTCTTCGCCTTTTCAAGCGAAGCCGCGAATTATGGCATGGTTGCGACCGGCGCGTCAACTGGGGATACAGAAACCGGCAGATACCGGGCGCACAGGGCCTGGAAAGCCGCCAGTTCCGGGTCGCCGGACAGCTCGTCGGCCAGGATCGCCGCCACGGCGGGCGCCAGGCGGGCGGCCTCGGCGGCATCCAGGAACAGGACGCGCCAGCGCCGGGCCAGCACATCCTCCACGGTCTGGGCGTACTCGAAGCGGGCGGCATAGCGCACCATGGCCTCGGTCAATCCGGCACCCAGCAGGTTCGCCTGCCCCGGGCAGGTCCCCACCTGCGGGGCTTCGGTCCCATATAAGTGAAGACCAGGTGGCGCATACAGCGGCGTGACCGGGCTGGCGGTGGCCCCGGCGCCCAGCAGCACATGGCCGGCGCTCTGGCCACCGGCGCGGTGCGGCAGCAGGCGGCTGGCGAAGCAGCGCTCCAGCACGTCCTCGGCCATGGCGCGGTAGGTGGTCCATTTGCCGCCGGTGACGGTGACCAAGCCATTCGCATCCACCACGATGGTGTGTTCGCGCGACAACACCTTGGTGCCGCCCTCGGCCGCCTCGGGCGCCGCCACGAGGGGCCGCAGGCCGACCCAGAGGCTTCGGATGTCCGCGCGGCGCACCGGCCGTCTCAGCGCCTGGCTGGCTTCGCTGAGGATGAATTCCAGCTCTTCGGCGAAGGCGTCCGGTTCGCGCGGCAGGTCGCGGCGGGGGGTGTCGGTCGTGCCCAGCACCAACTTGCCGAGCCAGGGCACGGCGAACAGCACCCGGCCATCGCGGGTCTTGGGCACCAGCAGGGCGTGGCCGCCGGGCAGGAAATCGCGGTCCACCACCACGTGCACCCCCTGGCTGGGGCTGACCATGTGGGAGGGCGTGCCACCCTGGTTCACCGGCGGCTGGGTGCGGTCGCGCAGGGCGTCCACCCAGACGCCCGTGGCGTTGACCACGCAGCGGGCCTGCAAGGGGAAGGTGGCGCCGCCGCGCCGGTCGGTCACGTCCAGCACCGACATCGGCTGATCGGCGCCTGCAAGCTGGCGCACCGCCGTGACCTCGGCGTAGTTCAACACACGGGCGCCCGCGGTCTCGGCGCTGCGCGCCAGCGCCAGCGCCAGGCGGGCGTCGTCGAACTGGCCGTCCCAGTACTTCACCCCGCCCCGCAGGCCGTCGGGCTTGACGCCGGGCAGGGCCTGCAGTGCCTGCGCCCGGTTGAGGAATTCGGTGCGGCCCAAGCCCGCGCCGCCGGCCAGCAGGTCGTACAGCTTGAGGCCGAGGCCGTAGAAAGGCGTCTGCCACCATCGATAGGACGGCATGACAAAGGGCAGCGGTTGCGCCAGGTGCGGCGCGATGCGCAGCACCGTGGCGCGCTCGGCCAGGGCTTCTCGCACCAGGGCCAGGTTGCCCTGCGCCAAGTAACGCACACCGCCATGCAGCAGCTTGGTGGAGCGCGACGAGGTGCCACCGGCGAAGTCGTGCGACTCCAGCAGCACCACGGAAAAACCGCGCAGCGCCGCATCCAGCGCCACCCCCAGGCCGGTGGCCCCGCCACCGACCACCGCGAGGTCGTACACGCCATGGCGGGACAGCGATTCAAGCAGTTCTGCGCGTTTCATGGGGGAGTGAATGGTCCTCCGCACCAGGCGACACGGAGGACGGTTGCTACAAAAGCCGATGCATCACATCAGCGGACCTTGCCATTCTTCCATGCGTTGAGCAGCTGGTCGTAGGCGATGGTCTCTCCCTTGGGCTTTTCGTTGGCCAGCTTCTTCCAGGGCGCGGCCTTGTCGCTCAGGTACTTGTTGGGATCGCCCTTGGGGTTGAGCTTGGGCGCGCAGCGCTCCATGCCGGCGCGCTCCAGGCGGCTCATGACCTGGTCCATCTGCTCGGCCAGGTTGTCCATCGCGGCCTGGGGCGTCTTCTCGCCGGTCACGGCCTGGGCCACGTTCTGCCACCAGAGCTGCGCGAGCTTGGGGTAGTCGGGCACGTTGGTGCCGGTGGGCGTCCAGGCCACGCGGGCCGGGCTGCGGTAGAACTCGACCAGGCCGCCCAGCTTGGGCGCGAGGTCGGTCATGGCCTTGCTCTGGATGTCGCTCTCGCGGATCGGGGTCAGGCCCACGATGGTCTTCTTCAGCGAGGTGGTCTTGGCGGTCACGAACTGCGCGTACAGCCAGGCCGCCGCGGTCTTGTTCTCGTCGTGGCCGTTGAAGAACGACCAGGAGCCCACGTCCTGGTAGCCGTTCTGCATGCCCTGCTTCCAGTAGGGGCCGTTCGGGCCGGGCGCCATGCGCCACTTGGGCGTGCCGTCGGCATTCACCACCGGCAGGCCGGGCTTGGTCATGTCGGCGGTGAAGGCGGTGTACCAGAAGATCTGCTGCGCGATCTGGCCCTGTGCAGGCACCGGGCCGGCTTCGCCGAAGGTCATGCCGGTGGCTTCCTTGGGCGCGTACTTCTTCATCCAGTCGATGTACTTGGTGAGGGCGTAAACAGCGGCCGGCGAGTTGGTGGCGCCACCGCGCGAGACGCTCGCGCCCTGCGGGTTGCAGCCATCGGCCGAGGCGCGGATGCCCCATTCGTCCACCGGCTTGCCGTTGGGGATGCCGATGTCGGCGGTGCCAGCCATGGACAGCCAGGCGTCGGTGAAGCGCCAGCCCAGCGACGGGTCCTTCTTGCCGTAGTCCATGTGGCCGTAGATCGGTTTGCCGTCGATGGTCTTGACGTCGTTGGTGAAGAACTCGGCGATGTCTTCGTAGGCGCTCCAGTTCAGCGGCACACCCAGGTCGTAGCCGTACTTGGCCTTGAACTTGTCCTTCAGGTCCTGGCGCGCGAACAGGTCGGCGCGAAACCAGTAGAGGTTGGCGAACTGCTGGTCGGGCAACTGGTAGAGCTTCTTGTCGGGCGCGGTGGTGAAGCTGGTGCCGATGAAGTCCTTGATGTCCAGACCGGGGTTGGTGTACTCCTTGCCCTTGCCGGCCATGTAGTCGGTCAGGTTCATCATCTTGCCGTAGCGGTAGTGCGTGCCGATCAGGTCGGAGTCGCTGATCCAGCCGTCGTAGATCGATTTGCCCGACTGCATCGAGGTCTGCAGCTTCTCGACCACGTCGCCTTCCTGGATCAGGTCGTGCTTGACGGTGATGCCGGTGATCTCCGCGAAGGCCTTGGCCAGCGTCTTGCTCTCGTACTCGTGCGTGGTGATGGTCTCGGACACCACCGAAATCTCTTTCACGCCTTTGGCCTTGAGCTTGGCGGCCGCGTCGATGAACCACTTCATCTCGGCCGCCTGCTGGGCCTTGGTGAGGGTGGAGGGCTGGAACTCGCTGTCGATCCACTTCTTGGCGGCGGCCTCGTCGGCCCACGCGGGCAAGGCACCCATGGCCAGCAACGCGGCCATGGCCAGGGTGGTGTGTCGCAATTTCATGTCGTCTCCTCTAGCGGTGTGCTTCCCCGGTGTGTGAGAGATCTCGGCCCCGGGGAAGCATTGGGCCGAATCCACAAAGAAAACCGGCTCGGTCAGCCCTTGCGCATGACCAGCAGCAGCCAGCCCATGGAGAGCACGAAGGCGATCCAGATGCTGGGCTCCTGCTCCAGCGAGAACCACTGGGCGAACCAGCCCGCCAGGCCGATGAAGGCCAGGTTGATGTAGGCCGCGCCGAGCAGGCCGATGAACAGGCGGTCGCCGCGCGAGGTGACCATGGGCAGGAAGCCCTTGCGCTCGACGGTGGGCGCCTTGACTTCCCACAGCGTCATGCCGGCGAGCATGAGCGCAATGCAGGTGAAGAACACGGCCACGGGTGTGGTCCAGACCATCCACTGAAACATGGTGAAGCTCCTCAGACGCGGCCCATCGCGAAGCCCTTCGCGATGTAGTGCCGCACAAACCAGATGACGATCGCGCCCGGCACGATGGTGAGCACGCCGGCCGCGGCCAGCGTGGCCCAGTCCATGCCGCTGGCGCTCACGGTGCGCGTCATCGTCGCCACGATGGGCTTGGCATTCACGCTGGTGAGCGTGCGCGCCAGCAGCAGCTCGACCCAGCTGAACATGAAGCAGAAGAACGCCGCCACCCCCACCCCGGCCTTGATCAGCGGCAGGAAGATGGTGAAGAAGAAGCGCGGGAAGCTGTAGCCATCGATGTAGGCCGTCTCGTCGATTTCGCGTGGAATGCCGCTCATGAAGCCTTCGAGAATCCACACCGCCAGCGGCACGTTGAACAGCAGGTGCGCCATGGCCACGGCGATGTGCGTGTCCATCAGGCCCAGCGTGGTGTAGAGCTGGAAGAAGGGCAGCAGGAACACGGCCGGCGGCGTCATGCGGTTGGTGAGCAGCCAGAAGAACACGTGCTTGTCGCCCAGGAAGCGGTAGCGCGAGAACGCGTAGGCCGCCGGCAGCGCCACGGTGAGCGAGATCACGGTGTTGATGCCGACGTAGATCAGGCTGTTGATGTAGCCCGAGTACCAGGACGGGTCGGTGAAGATGGTCCGGTAGTTGGCCCAGGTGAACTCGGCCGGCCACAGGGTGAAGGACGAGAGGATTTCCTGGTTGGTCTTGAAGCTCATGTTGACCATCCAGTAGATGGGCAGGAGCGCGAAGACCAGGTAGGCGGTGAGGAACAGCGTCCTCTTCCTGAAACGGCGCTTATCCATGACCCTGCTCCTTCTCCGACGTGCCCAGGCTCTGCATCCAGTTGTAGAGCACGAAGCAGAACAGCAGGATGATGAGGAAATAGATCAGCGAGAACGCCGCCGCCGGGCCGAGGTCGAACTGGCCGACCGCCTTGGTGGTGAGGTATTGCGAGAGGAAGGTGGTGGCGTTGCCGGGGCCGCCGCCGGTGAGCACGAAGGGCTCGGTGTAGATCATGAAGCTGTCCATGAAGCGCAGCAGCACCGCGATCATCAGCACGCCGCGCATCTTGGGCAGCTGGATGTAGCGGAACACGGCCCACTTGCTCGCGCCGTCGATGCTGGCGGCCTGGTAGTAGGCGTCGGGGATGCTGCGCAGGCCCGCGAAGGCCAGCAGCGCGACCAGCGGCGTCCAGTGCCACACGTCCATGATCAGCACCGTCCACCAGGCGTGCACCGGGTTGCCGGTGTAGCTGTAGTCCATGCCGGCCCACTGCAGGAAGTAGCCCATGAGGCCGATGTCGGCGCGGCCGAAGATCTGCCAGATGGTGCCGACCACGTTCCACGGGATCAGCAGCGACAGCGCCACCAGCACCAGCACGGCCGAGGACTTCCATCCCTGCGCCGGCATGGACAGCGCCAGCGCGATGCCCAGCGGGATCTCCACCAGCAGCACCGCCAGCGAGAACTGGATCTGCCGCCACAGCGCCAGGTGCAGCTCTTCATCGCGCATCACGGCGGCGAACCATTCGGTGCCCACGAACACGCGGCGGTCGGGCGAAAGCACGTCCTGCACCGAGTAGTTCACCACCGTCATCAGCGGCAGCACGGCCGAGAAGGCCACGCAGAGGATCACCGGCAGCACCAGCCACCAGGCCTTCTGGTTCACGGGTTTGGTTGTATTGTTCATGCCACCAGCACCTCGTCCTTGTAAAAGCAGGTGTGCCGCCCGAGCACGCGCAGGTGCACGGTCTCGCCCACCCCGGGCGCGGTGGCTTCGGGCGCCAACCGGCACTTGAGGCGGTGTTCGCCCGCCTCGCAGGTCACCATCACGTAGGTGCCGATGTCCTGCACGCGCGTCACCGTCGCGGGCAGCGTGTCGGGCTCGCCCGCTTGGCCGATCGCCAGGTACTCGGGGCGGATGCCGAGCTTGACCGGCCCTTCGGGCAGCACCTGGCCGTTGGTGAGCGCCAGCGGGTGCTCCAGCACCACCACGCCGCCGCGCACGCTGGTCGCGGGCAGGAAGTTCATGCCCGGCGAGCCGATGAAGTGGCCCACGAAGGTGTGCGCCGGCCGCTCGAACAGCGCCGCCGCCGCGCCCACCTGCACCGCCCGACCGCGCGTCATCACCACCACCTCATCGGCGAAGGTCAGCGCCTCCACCTGGTCGTGCGTCACGTAGATCAGCGTGAGCTTGAGTTCGTGGTGGATCTGCTTGAGCTTGCGCCGCAGCTGCCATTTCAGGTGCGGGTCGATCACGGTCAGCGGCTCGTCGAACAGCACGGCCGACACGTCCGAGCGCACCAGGCCCCGGCCCAGCGAGATCTTCTGCTTCTGGTCGGCGGACAGGCCGGCCGCGCGCTGGTCGAGCTGGTGGCTCATCTCCAGCATCTCCGCGATGCGGCCCACGCGGTCTTTGATTTCGGGCTCGGGCACCTTGCGGTTGCGCAAGGGGAACGCGAGGTTCTGCGCCACGGTCATGGTGTCGTAGATCACCGGAAACTGGAACACCTGGGCGATGTTGCGCTGCTGCGGGCTCTGGCGCGTCACGTCCACGCCGTTGAAGCGCACCGTGCCTTGCGACGGCGCGAGCAGGCCCGAGATGATGTTGAGCATGGTGGTCTTGCCACAACCGGAGGGGCCGAGCAGCGCGTAGGCGCCGCCGTCCTCGAAAGTCATCTGCAGCGGCAGCAGTGCGTAGTCCTCGTCCGCCTTGGGATGGGGCCGGTAGGCGTGCGCCAGGTCGAGTTCGATGCGCGCCATCAGCCTGCCCTCCCCGCGCGCGCCGGGGCCTGCACCAGCGGGCCCTCGGCATCGAAGACGAACAGCTGATCGGGCCGCAGGTACAGCGTGATGGGATCGCCCAGCGGGCAGTCGTGCACGCCGGTGAGCTGGGCCACCAGCTCGCCCACGGCCGTGTGCACGTGCACAAACGTGTCCGACCCCGCGATCTCGGCCAGCTCCACGCGCCCGGGCACCGCCACGTCGCCGGGCCGCTGCACCACCCGCAGGCCACCGGCGCGCAGGCCGAGCGTGAGCCGCGCGGGCGCGTCGGTCGGCAAGGCCAGGGGCCAGACCTCGCCGCCGGCCACGCGCACACCGCCCTCGACCGCCTCGGCGGCCATGAGGTTCATCGGCGGGTCGCTGAAGGCGCGCGCCACGCGAATGCTCCTGGGCGCATGAAACACCTCGGCCGTGGGGCCGTACTGCAGCAGCTCACCCGCGTCCATCACCGCCGTGTGGCCCCCGAGCAGCAGGGCCTCGCCCGGCTCGGTGGTGGCGTAGACCACGGTGGAGTCGCTGGTGGCGAACAGGTGGGTGAGTTCCTCGCGCAGTTCCTCGCGCAGCTTGTAGTCCAGGTTCACCAGGGGTTCGTCGAACAGCATCAGCGGCGCCTGCTTGGCCAGGGCCCGCGCCAGCGCCACGCGCTGCTGCTGGCCGCCCGAGAGCTCGGCCGGCAGGCGGTCCAGGAAGGGCTCGATGTGCAGGCGCGCGGCCAGCTCGCGCACGCGCTGGTCCACATCGCGCTCGCCGCGCAGGCGCATGGGCGAGGCGATGTTCTGCGCCACCGTCATGGAGGGGTAGTTGACGAACTGCTGGTAGACCATGGCCACGTTGCGCTGGCGCACCGGCACCCGCGTCACGTCCACCCCGTCGGCCAGCACCCGGCCGATGGTGGCCGTGTCCAGCCCGGCCATCACGCGCATCAGGCTGGTCTTGCCGGCCTGGGTCGCGCCCAGCAACACCGTCACCTCCCGCGGGGCCAGGTTCAGGCTCAGGGGATAGAGGTGGGCCGTTGGCCCGACGGTCTTGCCCACGTGCTCCAGTGACAGCTGCATTCGAGTCCCAGTGTGAAAAAGCGCACACCCGAAAGCAGGTGGCGATTCGTTTTGCCGATTATGTTGTTCGTTTATGTTCCTTTTTATTCGGTACTTACCCTGAGGAGGGCCCAAAAGAATTCCGTTATGTTCGGGTGGCCTTTTCACCCACGACCGCCCGCCCCGATGAACCTCAACCCCCGCCACACCCAGCTGCTCGACGAAGTGCGCGCCCACGGTCCCCAGACCATTGAAGCCCTGGCCGAGCGCTTCGGCGTCACGCTGCAGACCGTGCGCCGCGACGTGCAGCGCCTGGCCGAGGCCGGCCTGCTGTCGCGTTTTCACGGCGGGGTGCGGCAACCGGGTTCGACCACCGAGAACATCGCCTACCGCCAGCGCCAGGCCATGCAGGCGGACGCCAAGACGCGCATCGCCCGCGCCGTGGCCCGGCGCGTGCCCAACGGCTGCTCGCTGATCATGAACATCGGCACCACCATCGAGGCCGTGGCGCGCGAGCTGCAGCACCACCGGGGGCTGCGCGTGATCACCAACAACCTGCACATCGCCTCGCTCATGAGCACCAACCCCGACTGCGAGGTGATCGTGGCCGGCGGCCTGGTGCGCGGTGCCGATCAGGGCATCGTGGGCGAGGCCACGGTGGACTTCATGCGCCAGTTCCGGGTCGACATCGGCCTGATCGGCATCAGCGGCATCGAGGCCGATGGCACGCTGCGCGACTTCGACTACCGCGAGGTGAAGGTGGCGCGCGCCATCGTCGAGCAGTCGCGCGAGGTCTGGCTGGCCGCCGACCACAGCAAGTTCAACCGCCCCGCCATGGTCGAGCTCGCGCGGCTGGACGACATCGACGTGGTCTTCACCGACGTGGCGCCGCCGCCACCGTTCGACGAGCTGCTCGCCCAGGCCAACGTCGAGTGCGTGCGCGCCGGCATCGGCACCGACAACGCCTGACCAACACTGTTCTCCCGGAAGACGCCATGACCTACCTGCTCGCCCTCGACCAGGGCACCTCCAGCTCGCGCAGCATCGTGTTCGACCGCCAGGGCCGCGTGGTCACCATGGCGCAGCGCGAGTTCCGCCAGATCTACCCGCAGCCGGGCTGGGTCGAGCACGACCCGCGCGACCTCTGGCAGACCCAGCTGGAGACCGCGCGCGAGGCCTTGAAGCAGGCGAAGCTGCGCGCCGACCAGATCCAGGCCGTGGGCATCACCAACCAGCGCGAGACCACACTGGTGTGGAACCGCCAGACCGGCGAGCCGGTGTACAACGCCATCGTCTGGCAGGACCGCCGCGCCGAGAACACCTGCGCCGAACTGCGCGAGCGCGGCGCGAGCGACACCGTGCTGCAGAAGACCGGCCTGCGCATCGACGCCTACTTCTCAGGCACCAAGCTCAAGTGGATCCTGGACCACGTGCCCGGGGCGCGCGCGCAGGCCGAGCGCGGCGAGCTCGCCTTCGGCACCGTGGACAGCTGGTTGATCTGGCAGCTCACCGGCGGCGAACGCCACGTGACCGACGTGAGCAATGCCTCGCGCACCATGCTCTTCAACGTGCACACGCGCGAGTGGGACGACGAGCTGCTGGCCCTGCTCGACATCCCGAAGCGCCTGATGCCCGAGGCCCTGCCCTCCAGCGCGCACTTCGGTCACATGAAAACCGAGTGGCTGGGCGCGCCGCTGGAGATCGGCGGCGTGGCCGGCGACCAGCAGAGCGCACTCTTCGGCCAGGCCTGCTTCACCGCCGGCATGGCCAAGAACACCTACGGCACCGGCTGCTTCATGCTGATGCACACCGGCGAACGTTTCCAGGTGAGCGAGAACGGCCTCATCACCACCGCCACCGCTCAACCATCCGGGCCACAGCAGTACGCGCTGGAAGGCAGTGTGTTCATCGGCGGCGCCGTGGTGCAGTGGCTGCGCGACGGCCTGAAGGCGATCCCCTCCAGCAGCGAGGTGCAGTCGCTCGCCGAGAGCGTGCCCGATGCGGGCGGCGTGGTGCTGGTGCCCGCCTTCACCGGCCTGGGCGCGCCCTACTGGCAACCCGAGGCGCGCGGCAGCATCACCGGCCTCACGCGCGGCACCACCATGGCCCACATCGCGCGCGCCGCGCTGGAGAGCATCGCCTTCCAGAGCGCGGCCCTGCTCGACGCCATGAGCCGCGACGCGCTGGCCGCCGGCGGTGTGCCGGTGAGCGAACTGCGCGTGGACGGCGGCGCCTGCGCGAACAATTTGCTGATGCAGATCCAGGCCGACCTGCTGGGCATTCCCGTGGTGCGGCCGGCGGTGATCGAAACCACCGCGCTCGGCGCGGCCTACCTGGCCGGCCTGCACAGCGGCGTCTATGGCGGGCTGGACGAACTCTCGAAACAATGGCGCGCCGAACGCACCTTCCACCCCACGCTCTCGCGCGAGCGCGCGGCCGAGAAAATGGCGCAGTGGGAACACGCCGTGCGCCAGACCGTCGCGCCTTGATGCGACGCGCGACAATGGCGCGATGAGCAACACCTCCACCCACCCCACCATCACCTTCATCGGCGGCGGCAACATGGCCAGCGCCATCGTCGGCGGCCTGGTCCGCCAGGGCCACCCCGCCAGCGCCTTGCAGATCGTCGAGCCCTGGGACGAACAGCGCGCCAAGCTCGCGCGGCAGTTTCCCGGCGTCAGCGTGCTGCCGGCGGCCGGCCCCGCGCTCCAGCCCTCGGGCCTGGTGGTCTGGGCCGTGAAGCCGCAGACTTTCAAGGAAGCCGCGCTGGCCAGCGCGCCGCACCTGAAGGACGCGTTGCACCTGAGCGTGGCCGCCGGCATCACCAGCGAGAGCATGGCCGGCTGGTTGCAGACGCAGCGCATCGTGCGCGCCATGCCCAACACCCCGGCCCTGGTCGGCCTGGGCATGACCGGCCTGTTCGCCCGCGCGGGCGCCAGCGACGCCGACCGAGCGCTGGTGGAGGCCGTGGTGAAGACCACTGGCGACCTGGTGTGGGTGGCCAAGGAGGCCCAACTGGACGCCGTGACCGCGCTCTCGGGCTCGGGCCCGGCCTACGTGTTCTATTTCCTCGAGGCCATGCGCGACGCGGGTGCCCGCATGGGCTTGCCGCCCGAGGTGGCCTACCAGCTCGCGGTGGGCACCTTCGTCGGCGCGGCCACGCTGGCCCAGCGCTCGGACGACCCGCCGCAGACGCTGCGCGAGCGCGTGACGTCCAAGGGCGGCACGACCTACGCTGCGCTCACGTCGATGGACGCGGCGGGCGTGAAAACCCAGTTTGAAGAGGCGCTTTTCGCGGCACAGAAACGCGCCGAGGAGCTTGGGCGCGAGTTCGGGAAGTAAACGTTACGTTGTTTCTCTCGCTGCTCGCGGACACGGCGCACTCTGCTCCGCGGCTGTCCTCCGGCCGGCTGTGCCGGCCTCCCCCTTTACGCCGCTGCGCAGAGCACGCCGCATCCGCGAGCGGGTGTCACAAACGAGAAAGCCGCTCCTGCGCCGGTGGGCGTGATGTGTTCTGCGCAGCGGCGTAAAGGAGGAGGCGGCACCAGCCGCCGGGGGACAGCCGCGGAGCAGAGCACATCACGCCCGCCGACCGCGAGGTCCAACGATCGAAACTCAAAGCAACCCGAGCACCACGCCCACAAACACGGTAAAGCCCAACCAGTGGTTGAGCCGGAAGGCCTTGAAGCAGCCCTCGCGCGTGCGGTCCTTGATCAAGGTGAAGTGCCAGACCACCTGGGCCAGCGCCACCACCAGCATGGCGCCCCAGACCCAGGGATTCACCACCGCCCAGAGCGCGGCCGTCCAGATCGCCAGGAACACCAGGTAGAAACCCGTGACAGCTGGCACGTCCGCCCGGCCCAGCGTGATCGCCGAGGTCTTCATGCCGATGCGCAGGTCGTCGTCGCGGTCCACCATCGCGTACTCGGTGTCGTAGGCCAGCACCCAGAACAGGTTGCCCACCATCAGCACCCAGGCCAGCAGCGGCACCTGCGACTGCACCGCCGCGAACGCCATCGGCACGCCGAAGCTGAAAGCCACACCCAGCACCGCCTGCGGCATGGACACATAGCGCTTGGCATAGGGGTAGATCAGCGTGATCGCCAGCGCGGCGAACGACATCAGCACCGTGAGCGTGTTGGTGGTGAGCACCAGCCCGAAGGCCGCCAGCGCCAGCACGGCCCCCACCGCAAGCGCCTCGCGCGTCGAGACCTTGCCCGAGGTGACCGGGCGCTGCGCGGTGCGCTTGACGTGTTTGTCGAAGTCGCGGTCGGCCACATCGTTCACGCAGCAGCCCGCGCTGCGCATGAGGATGGTGCCCAGCACGAACACCGCCAGCAGGTGCCAGCCCGGGAAACCGCCCGCCGCCACCCACAACGCGGCCAGCGAGGGCCAGAGCAGCAGCAGCCAGCCCGCGGGCCGGTTCCAGCGGATCAGGTCCAGGTACAGCGACAGGCGCGACGGCGCGGGCGAGGTGGCGGCGACCATGGCAGGCAGATCACTCCTCAAGAAGCGAACGCAGCATCCAGGCGGTCTGCTCGTGCACCGTCAGGCGCTGCGTCAGCAGGTCGGCGGTGGGCTCGTCGCCCGCCTTCTCCACCACGGGGAACAGCTGGCGCGCGGTGCGCGCCACCGCCTCGTGGCCCTGCACCAGGATGCGCACCATCTCCAGCGCCTTGGGCGGCGTGGCCGGCACATCGGGCACCGAGCTGAGCTTGCCGAACTGCGCGTAGCTGCCGGGCGCCGCGTGGCCCAGCGAACGGATGCGCTCGGCCACCGGATCGACCGCGTTCCACAGCTCGGTGTACTGGGTCATGAACATCGTGTGCAGCGAGGTGAACATCGGACCGGTCACGTTCCAGTGGAAGTTGTGCGTGGTCAGGTACAGCGTGTAGGTGTCGGCCAGCAGCTGCGACAGGCCCTTGGCGATGGCGGCGCGGTCCTTCTCGCCAATGCCGATGTTGATCGCGGGGGCGGTGACGGTGCCTCGGGGTTTGGCCATGGTGTGCTCCTTGGGATGGTGAATGGAAAGGGAAAAACTAGGACAGGCGTTTGACGCCCGGCAGCTCGCAGGCGTAGATGGCGTTGCGCAGTTCGGCGATGGCCTCGTAGCGCGTGAAGCTGCGCCGCCAGGCCAGCACCACGCGCCGCGTGGGCGCCTCGCCCTGGAACGGCAGGTAACGCACGTAGGACGAATCGCCGAAGTCCTGGCCCGGCGCGCTCGCGCCGTCCAGCGCCGAAGACGGCACCGACAGGCGCGGCACCAGCGTCACGCCCATGCCGGCGGCGACCATGTGCTTGATGGTCTCCAGCGAGGAACCTTCGAAGCTCTTGCGGATGCCTTCGGCGTCGTTCGAGAAGCGCGCGAACTCAGGGCAGACCTCCAGCACGTGGTCGCGGAAGCAGTGGCCGGTGCCCAGCAGCAGCATGGTCTCGCGCTTGAGTTCTTCGTTGGTGATGTGCTCCTGCTTCGCCAGCGGATGGGTGTGCGGCACGGCGGCCAGGAAGGGCTCGTCGTACAGCGGCGCGATGGCGAGGTTGGTGTCGGGAAAGGGCTCGGCCAGGATGGCGCAATCGATCTCGCCCAGGCGCAGCTGTTCCAGCAGCTTGACGGTGAAGTTCTCCTGCAGCATCAGCGGCATCTGCGGCGTGCGGTCGATGACGTGGCGCACCAGGTCGGGCAGCAGGTAGGGGCCGATGGTGTAGATCACGCCCAGCCGCAGCGGCCCGGCCAGCGGGTCCTTGCCGCGCTTGGCGATCTCCTTGATGGCGGCGGCCTGCTCCAGCACGGTCTGCGCCTGGCGCACGATCTCCTCGCCCAGCGGCGTCACCGCGATCTCGGTGGCGTTGCGCTCGAAGATCTTGAGCTCGAGTTCCTCTTCCAGCTTCTTGATGGCCACCGACAGCGTGGGCTGCGACACATAGCAGGCCTCGGCGGCCTTGCCAAAGTGCTTCTCCCTCGCCACGGCCACGATGTACTTGAGTTCGGTGAGCGTCATGGGGTGCTATTTTGCGCCCGTGGCCCGCGGCGTGCAGGGCGCCTCAGCCATTCACTCAGGCTTTCAGGTACTCGGCCTTGCCGCCGAGCCAGCGCGCAATGTGTTTTTCCGCTGCCGCCGGGTACTGGGTGAGCATCACCGGCGCGGCCTCGCGTGCCCAGTCGAGCAGGTGGGTGTCGGTCGCCAGGTCGGCGAAGCGCAGCAGCGGCGCACCCGACTGGCGCGCGCCGAGGAACTCGCCCGGGCCGCGGATCTCCAGGTCGCGGCGCGCGATCTCGAAGCCATCGCTGGTGTCGGCCATGGCTTTCAGGCGCTCGCGCGCGGTCTCGCCCAGGCGCCCGCCATCGGGCGGCGTGTACATCAGCACACAGGCCGAGGCCGCCGCGCCGCGTCCCACGCGCCCACGCAGCTGGTGCAGCTGCGAGAGGCCGAAGCGCTCGGCGTGTTCGATCACCATCAGCGAGGCGTTGGGTACATCCACCCCGACCTCGATCACGGTGGTGGAAACCAGCACGCCCATCTGCCCACCGGTGAACAGCGACATCACGGCCTTCTTCTCGGCCACCGGCATGCGCGAATGCAAGAGGCCGACCAGCACGCCGGGCAGGGCCTGCGACAGCTCGGCGTGCGTGGCTGTGGCGTTCGAGAGGTCGATCGCCTCGCTCTCCTCGATCAGCGGACAGACCCAGTAGACCTGCCGCCCCTGCCCGAGCTGGCCGCGGATGCGCTCGATCACCTCGGCGCGGCGGCTGTCGGCCACCACCTTGGTGACGATGGGCGTGCGCCCGGGCGGCAGTTCGTCGATGGTCGACACGTCGAGGTCGGCGTAATAACTCATCGCGAGCGTGCGCGGAATCGGTGTGGCCGTCATCATCAGCAGGTGCGGCTCCTGCTCGGTGCCGTCTTCCGCCACGCCCACCTTGCTGCGCAGCGCCAGCCGCTGCGCCACGCCGAAGCGGTGCTGCTCGTCGATGATGGCCAGCGCGAGGTGCTTGAACACCACCTGGTCCTGGATGACGGCGTGCGTGCCCACCACCAGCGCGGCCTCGCCGCTGGCGATCAGGGCCAGCATCTCGCCGCGCTGCTTTTTCTTCTGGCTGCCGGTGAGCCAGGCCACGCGCTTGCCCAGCGGCGCGAGCAAGGGCTCCAGCCAGCCGATGAGCTTGGCGAAGTGCTGCTCCGCGAGGATCTCGGTCGGCGCCATCAGCGCGCACTGCCAGCCTGCGTCAATGGCGATGGCGGCGGCCAGCGCGGCCACCACCGTCTTGCCCGAGCCCACGTCGCCCTGCAGCAAGCGGTGCATGGGCACCTGGCGCAGCAGGTCGCGCGCGATCTCCTCGCCCACGCGGCGCTGCGCGGCCGTGAGCGCGAACGGCAGCGCGCCCAGCAGCTGCTCGTGCAGCCCGCCCGGCGCGGCGCGCAGGGCGGGCGCGCGCAAGGCGGCGCGCTCCTGCTTGGCCGTGAACTGCGAAAGCTGTTGCGCCAGCAGTTCCTCGGCCTTGAGGCGCTGCCAGGCCGGGTGGCTGCGGTCTTCCAGCGCGTCGAGCGACACGTCCGGCCCCGGGTGGTGCAGGTACTGCAGCGCGTCGCGCAGCGTCCAGGTGCCGCGCACCACGGCCTGCAGACCGCCCAGCAGCGCGGGCGGCAAGGTCTCGCTCAGGTCGGCGCGCTTGAGGCCGCTGGCCACGGCCTTGCGGAGGTAGGCCTGCGGCAGCTGCGCGCTGGTGGGATAGACGGGGGTGAGCGCGTCAGGCAGCTCGCCACCGGCCGCGTGGAACGCCGGGTGCACCATGGTCCAGCCCAGGAAGCCGCCGCGCAGCTCGCCGCGCACGCGCACCCGCTCGCCCACCGCCAGCGTCTTCTGGTGCGCCGGGTAGAAGGTGAAGAAACGCAGCGTGCAGGTGTCGGTGCCGTCGTCCAGCGTCACCAGCAGCTGGCGGCGCGGGCGAAAACTGATCTCGCTGTTCGTCACCGTGCCCTCGATCTGCGCCAGCTGGCCGTCGCGCGCGCCGCGCAGGCTCACGATGCGGGTCTCGTCCTCGTAACGCAGGGGCAGGTGCAGGGCCAAGTCGATGTCGCGCACCAACCCGAGCTTGTGCAAGGCCTTCTGAGGGGCAGACAGGGGCTTGCGGGCAGGGGTGGCGTCGGGCATGGGACAATTCTGCCCGGTTCCCAACCCCTCCTTTTCACTTGGCACGGGCCTTGTTCGGCCCTCAAGCAGCATGACCGCTTCTTCTCTCCCCGACACCGTCGCGCGCCCCTTCACCGTCGCCGACTTCGACTTCCACCTCCCCCCCGAGCTGATCGCCCAGCACCCCGCCCCCGAGCGCAGCGCCTCGCGCCTGCTCGACGGCACCGGCCCCGCGCCGGTGGACCGCGTGTTCCGCGAGCTGCCCGCCCTGTTGAACGACGGCGACCTGCTGGTGTTCAACGACACCCAGGTCGTCAAGGCGCGCCTCTTTGGCCAGAAGGCCAGCGGCGGCCAGCTGGAAATGCTGATCGAGCGCGTGCTCCTGCCCCACGAGGCCAGCGACGGCACGGCGCACGAGGTGGTGGCCCACCTGCGCGTGAGCAAGAAGCCCCAGCCCGGCGGCCGCCTGCACATGGCCGGCGGCCTGAAGGGCGGCGGGTTCGACGCGGTCTTTCTCGGTCGCTGGCCCGACGAGCAGGGCCAGCTGTTCCGGTTCCGCCTGCACGGCCCGGCCGGTGACACGCCCTACGACCTGATGGCGCGCCACGGCCACGTGCCTCTGCCGCCCTACATCACCCACGCCGACGAGGCCGACGACGAGCGCCGCTACCAGACGGTGTTCGCGCGCGTGCCGGGCGCGGTGGCCGCGCCCACCGCCGCCCTGCACTTCGACGAGGCCGTGCTGGCCGCGCTCGACGCGCGCGGCGTGCGCCGCGCCAGCGTCACTCTGCACGTGGGCGCGGGCACCTTCGCGCCCATGAAGGCCGGGCGCATCGAAGACCACGTGATGCACCACGAGCGCTACGCCATTCCCCCCGAAACGCTGCAAGCCATCGCCGACTGCCGCGCGCGCGGCGGCCGCGTGGTGGCGGTCGGCACCACCACCGTGCGCACGCTGGAGAGCTGGGCGCGTTCGGGCGAGACCCAGGGCGACACCAACATCTTCATCACCCCGGGCTTCGGCTTCCGCGTGGTGGACCTGATGGTGACCAACTTCCACCTGCCGCAGTCCACGCTGATGATGCTGGTGAGCGCCTTCGCCGGCTACGACCGCATCCGCGCGCTGTACGACCACGCCATCGCCGGGCGCTATCGCTTCTTCAGCTATGGCGACGCCATGCTGCTGCGCCGCGCCTGAGGCACCCACCATGCGCCCCCTCCTCCTGGCCCTGCTCGCCCTGCTGCTGCCCCCCGCCGTGCCGGCCGCCCCGCCGCTGTATGCGGCCAAGGGCCGTTGCGACGGCCACCCGCGCATCGCGTTGAAGGTGCCCAATGGCTGGTGCGCGGGCCTGGTGGCCGATGCGCGCGATGGCCTGCGCATGCCGCGCCGCCTGCTGGCCGTGGCGCCGCACCGGTTCTGGATCATCGACATGGGCAACTGGGAGCCGCGCCGAGGCCGCCTGCTGGAGCTGCGCACCGACCTCGCGCGCGGCGAGGCCGGGCGCGTGCGCGTGCTCGCCAGCGGCCTGGACCGCCCGCACGGCCTGGCCCTGGGGCCAGACGGCCGCGTCTACATCGGCGAAGCCGGCACCGTGTGGCGCACGCCGGTGGGCGAGGCGGTGCAACGGCAGGACGTGATCACCGGCCTGCCCACCGGCGGCGCGCACCCGCTCAAGGAACTGGCCTTCACGCCCGATGGCCGCCTGCTGGTCAACCTGGGCTCGGTCACCGACGCCTGCCGGGGCGACGACCAGCAACAACCCCAACCCTGCCCCGAACTCACCGGCCCGCAGCCGCGCGCCGCGGTCTACGTGGCCCGCTTCGGCGGCGCGGACTTCGCGCTGCAGAGCTTCCAGCCTCTGGCCACCGGCCTGCGCAACTCGCTTGGCCTGGCCAGCACGAGCGCGCGCGACGGCACGGTGCGCCTGTGGCAGGCCGAGAACTCGGTGGACTACACCGACGCGGCACTGCCCGCCGAGGAACTCAACGAGCTGAAAGACGGCGCGTCCTACGGCTGGCCCTACTGCGTGAGCGATGCGCGCGGCAAGGCCGTGCCGGCGCGCGGCTACGAAGGCCGGGCGCGCTGCGCCACGCACACGGCGGCCCACGCGGCCTGGCCGGCGCACGTGGCCCCGCTGCAACTGCTCAGCGCGCCCCAGGCCCTCACCACCGGTCCATTCGCCGGCCGCCTGCTCGCCGTCTGGCACGGTTACCGCACGGGCGGCCACCGCGTCGTGGCCTGGCGGCTCGACGAACACGGCCGCCCCGGCGGCGCGCGCGAAGACCTCGTGAGCGGCTGGCACGCCCAGGTGGGCGTGCGCCCGCTGGGCACACCCGCCGGCATCGCGTTCGATGCCGAGGGCCGCCTGTGGATCGCCGAAGACCGCAACCGCAGCGTGATCGTGATCGCGCCAAACCCACCCTGAACACCCGTCCCCCAAGAGACCCACCATGCTCCAGTTCGACCTGCTCACCACCGACCCGAACAGCCACGCGCGCCGCGGCCGCCTCACGCTCAACCACGGCGTGGTGCAGACCCCCATCTTCATGCCCGTGGGCACCTACGGCACCGTCAAGGGCGTGATGCCACAAAGCCTGCACGACATGGGCGCGCAGATCATCCTGGGCAACACCTTCCACCTCTGGATGCGCCCGGGCCGCGAGGTGATGCAAAGCTTCGGCGGCCTGCACGCCTTCGAGCAATGGCACAAACCCATCCTCACCGACTCGGGCGGCTTCCAGGTCTGGTCGCTCGGCGCGATGCGCAAGATCACCGAAGAAGGCGTGACCTTCGCCTCGCCGGTCAACGGCGACAAGCTGTTCATGTCGCCCGAGGTCAGCATGCAGATCCAGACCGGGCTGAACAGCGACATCGTGATGCAGCTCGACGAGTGCACGCCGTACGAGACCAACGGCCACCTGACCACCGAGGCCGAGGCGCGCAAGAGCATGGAGATGAGCCTGCGCTGGGCCAAGCGCTCGCAGGACGAATTCACGCGGCTGGAGAACCCCAACGCGCTTTTCGGCATCGTGCAGGGCGGCATGTTCGAGCACCTGCGCCAGGAGTCGCTGGACGCCCTGGTGGAGATGGACTTCCCCGGCTACGCCATCGGCGGCGTGAGCGTGGGCGAGCCCAAGGAACAGATGCTGCAGATCATGGCGCACACGCCGCACCGACTGCCCGCGCACAAGCCGCGTTACCTCATGGGCGTGGGCACGCCCGAAGACCTGGTGCAAGGCGTGGCCGACGGCGTGGACATGTTCGACTGCGTCATGCCCACGCGCAACGCGCGCAACGGCACGCTGTTCACGCGATTTGGCGACCTGAAGATCCGCAACGCGCGCCACAAGACCGACCACCAGCCGCTGGACGCCACCTGCACCTGCCACGCCTGCGCCGGGAAAAGCGGCGTGAGCTGGGCCGACGGCGGGCGCGACGGCTTCAGCCGCGCCTACCTGCACCACCTGGACCGCTGCGGCGAAATGCTCGGCCCCATGCTGACCACCATCCACAACCTGCACTACTACCTGAACCTCATGCGCGAGGTGCGCGAGGCGCTGGACGCCGGCACCTTCAGCGCCTTCCAGGCGAAGTTCAAGACCGATCGCGCGCGCGGGGTCTAGCGGGCGGCGCCCGGGGCGCTGAATCCACTACAGTGGCGAATCCAAAACCAAGAAGGAGGATTCCCATGCCCAAACAACACATCCAGAAGCCCACGGGCGCCTTCGTGGCGGCCGCCTGGGCCGCCATGCTGGTCGGCGCCATCACGTACCTCTCGGGCCTGTGGAACGCCCAGATGCAGCTCAACGAGAAGGGCTACTACTTCACGCTGCTGATGTACGGGCTGTTCTCGGCCGTCTCGCTGCAGAAGTCCGTGCGCGACCGGCTCGAAGGCATTCCCGTGACCGGCATCTACTACGGCCTGTGCTGGCTGTCGCTGGGCCTGGCCGTGCTGCTGCTGACCGTGGGCCTGTGGAACGCCACGCTGGCCAACAGCGAAAAGGGCTTCTACGCCATGGCCTTCCTGCTCTCGCTGTTCGGTTCGGTCACGGTGCAGAAGAACATCCGCGACGCGGCCCAGTTCAAGACCGAAACGCCTCTCGACGACGAAATCCCCACGGTGCGCTAAGCCCCGGGCGCACCCACCACCGGCGCCTCGACCCGCGCCGCCGGTTCACCACACGAGTAGCAGTACCGCGCGAACGCGCTCTTGCGCGCCTGGCAGGCCGTGCAGTGGTTGTGCAGGCCCATGCCACAGTGCGGGCAGAAGTCGTTCTTCGGGTCCTTCAGGTCCACCGCGCGCTCGCAGCCCGGGCACACGCCCTTGGCCAGGCGGGTCTGCGCGAGGTCGTAATCCAACTCCTGGCGGCGCTGCCGATCGGGCAGGGCCTCGGCCTGCTGCTGGCGCTCGAGGTAACGCTGCAGCGCCTGAATCGCGTAGCGCCCCCCGATCACCGTGAGCACGATGCCGACGATGTAGCGCACATAACCGCCGTAGCTCGGCAGGTAGGGCACGAGCTCGACGAAAAACGCGAACAGCGCGAAGAAGATGAAGCCCCAGACGAAGGGCCAGTAGGTGCTCTTGCGCTGCTTCGCGAACAGCCAGCCCGCCACCACCAGCAGGGGCAGCGTGAGCGCCAGCCGGTAGAGGAACACGCGCAGCTCCTGCGCGCGCTGGGCCGATTCGTAGGACTGGCGCGCGTCTTCCTGCATCTGCTGCAGTTCATCCTGGGCGCGCTGCTGCACCTGCCGCGCGTCAAGCGCTGCCTGACGTTGTGACTCCACCGCCGCGAGCGCCTCGCGCTCGGCCTGGCGGTAACCGTCGAGCTGGCGCGTGCGCTCGATGAGTTCCGGGTCCTGCTCGGGCCGCTGCGTGGCCTGGCGGGTATTCAACCAGTTGCCGAAGGTGTCGCGTGCCGCGCGTTGGTTGGCCTGCGCGGCCTGGTGCTGAAGCTGCGCCTGATCGAGCGCGTCCTGGGCCTCGCGCGCCCTGCGTTGCGCGGTCTCGATGACCTGCCGAACCTGCGGCGCACGCTGCGGGTCCAGAAAGTCGTCGAGCGTGCGCTGCTGCTCGACCTGCGGCAGGTCGCCAACGATGGTGCTGCCCAGCCCCACCAGGAACCACGCGAACACGAAGGCCACCAGCCAGAGGCCTCGGTGGAACCACTTCTCCGACCAACGCAATGCCTTGCCCATGTTCAGTCCTCCAGAAAGCCGCATCGTTTCACAAAGCCAGCGCCTGCGGCGCGGACGCCATGCCGCTGCGAGAGAGCCATTCGAACACCGAATCCACCGTCACGGTCTCGATGCGGTCGGCAAACCGCTTCTCGTTCGGGTGGTCGTCGAAGGCCACGTTGGCCGTGCCGGCGCGCGCGCCGAGCCGCGTGAACGCGCCCAGCTTGAGCGTGGTCGGCTGGTAGCCCTTGAAACGCAGCCAGGCCTGGGCCTGTTCACGGGTGGCCACACCAGACTCGGCGGCCATGGCCAGGGTTTCGATCGCCCACTGGTTGGACTGCTGGTAGCGCTGCCCCCAGGCGTAGCTCACCAAGTTGTAGGGCCGCGCGTGCAGGGCCACGGAACGCCGGGGGTCGTTCAACAGCGTGAACAGCGGCGCCTGCAGGGCGGGCGCCGGCACCACCCAGGCGGCTTCCTGGCGCCACAGGTCGTCCAGGAAAAACTCGCCCAGTCCCTGGCGGTACAGGTCGCCGGTGGCGGTGCCACACTGGTTGAGCTTGTGCAACACGCGCCACGGCCCTTGCGCCGTCTTGTAGGCCCAGCCCAGGTGCGAGTAGCGCAGCTGGTACTTGCTCAGGTCCTGCCCGGCGCGGGCCAGCACCACCACGCGCGCACCGCTGCGGGCGTGCTCGGCGTCCAGCGCCTGCGCGGTGCGCTGCGCCAAGGCCATGCCCTGCTCGATGGTCTGTGCGGTGAGTGGCTTCTGCTCGCAGGAGCGGCCGGCGTGGGCCGCGTTTGTGAGCACGAAGGCGGTGGCCAGCGCGCAGATGACACGCAGCGCGGTCTTCATTGCGTCACCCGTTCGTTGTGCAGCAGGGCGCGGCCCAGCTCGTTGGGGATGAAGGCCAGCACCTCACCGGCCGCCGAGAGCAGCACGCCGGTGCCGATCACGCTGACCGCGACCACGGTGCCCACGCCCACCACCACGCCCGAGGCCGCGCGGCCAGCCACTTCCACGCTGGCGCGGGCGCCGTCGGAGGCGCGCTCCAGCACATAGACCGTGCCGCGCGCGGTGCTCTCGACCGTCTTCACCACCAGCACCGCGCCAGCGGTCGAGAAGGCGACCGGCAGCACGCTGACGGCCGCCGCGCCCGCCGAGGCGGTGGCGACCACGGAGGCCACCGGCAAAAGGGAGAGCGCGGCAGAGGCCTCGCTCTGCGCCCGGGCGGGGGCGCTGGCCAGGGAGAAGGCCAGGCAGACGCTGGCCATCAGCGACATCGATTTCAACTTGAATGTGCTCATGAAAGACTCCGACTGAAAGGGAAGGAAAGAGGTGGATGGGTTCATTCAACGCTGGCGGCGGCGCGTTCCTGCATGGCCTGCTGGCGCCCACGGATCTGGGCCTCGCTCAAATCGGCCTCGTGGCGATCGCGCAGGGTCTTGGCCAGCGTGAACGCCGAGGTGACGAGGTAGAGCCAGCTCACGCCCAGGTAGGCGCGGTAGGTGTCGTTGATCTCCATGCGCATCAGGCCCCAGCCGGTCAGGCCCATGGCGACGGCAAAACCGCCCCAGACCACGATGCGCCACATGGGCGTTTCGGCCTCACCGCTGAGCGCCGCCTTCTGGCCGTCGCGCACCGCCTTGGACAGCACGAACACGGTGGAGAGGCAGAACACGTAGCCCATCACCATGAACGCGCGGTCCAGCGACTGCCCCGGCAGCCAGGCCAGTCCGGTGGCGCACAGGAAGACGGCGACACCGAACGAGACCCACACCTGGAGCTGCCAGGCACGGGTGTCGCGCATCACGATGAGGGAGGAACGGTTGGAGGCCATGTGAAAACCCTTGGGGTTGTTGAGGAGCCGCGATGGTGCCGTCGGCTCGCCTCAAAAGACCCGGGAAACTCGACCTGTATCGAAAAATGGTTAATAGGGTATCGAATGGCGATACCCGATCAACCCATCAGTGCATCAGCTGGGCGACGCGCGCCTGCAAGGCCTCGGGCGTCACGGCCGAAGACGGCATCGGTTCGCCCACGTTCAGCCCGACGCGGTTGAACAGGCCGCGCCGGAACGGACGGACCATGGCGGTTTTCTCGCCGTGGCGCACCTCGACCCGGCTGAAGAACGAGCCCCAGAGGTTGGTCAGCGCCATCGGGATCACCGGCACCTGCAGGCCATCGGCCTCGGCGCGTTCGAGGATCTTCATCACGCCACCCTTGAAGGGCTGCAGCTGACCGTCGGCCGTGATGCCGCCTTCGGGGAAGATGGCCAGCAGCTCGCCCTCGCGCAGCACGGCAGCGGCGGCGTCGAACGCGGCCTCGTAGGCCGCCGCGTCTTCCTTCTGCGGCGCGATCGGAATCGCCTTGGCCAGCCGGAACAGCGCGCCCAGCACCGGCACGCGGAAGATGCGGTGGTCCATCAGGAAGCGGATCGGGCGCGGGCTCGCGGCCATGAGCAGCACCGCGTCGACAAAGCTCACGTGGTTGCAAACGATCACGGCCGCGCCGTCGGTCGGGATGTGCGCGTCGCCCGTGACCTTGAAGCGGTACACGCAGCGCGAGGCCACCCAGGCCACGAAGCGCAGCAGGTACTCGGGCACCAGCATGAAGATGTAGAACGCCACCACCGCGTTGGCCAGGCCCACCAGCAGGAACATCTGCGGGATCGTGAAGCCCGCGCCGAGCAGGGCGCCCGCGATGAGCGCGCTGGCGATCATGAACAGCGCGTTGAGGATGTTGTTGGCCGCGATGATGCGCGCGCGGTGCGTGGGCTGGCTGCGCATCTGGATCAGCGCGTACATGGGCACGCTGTACAGGCCGGCGAACAGGCTGAGCAGGGTCAGGTCGACCAGCACGCGCCAGTGGCCCGGCACCGCCATGAACTCGGCCACGCCCTGGCTGGCCACTGGCGGCAGGCCGCGCGAGGCGAAGTACAGGTCGATGGCGAACACGCTCATGCCGATGGCGCCCAGCGGCACGAGGCCGATTTCCACGTGCCGGCGCGAGAGCACCTCGCACAGCAGCGAGCCGGTGCCGATGCCGACCGAGAACACGATGAGCAGCAGCGAGGCCACCTGCTCGTTGCCGTGCAGCACCTCCTTGGCGAAGCTCGGGAACTGGCTCAGGAAGACCGCGCCGAAGAACCACATCCAGCTGATGCCCAGCACCGAGCGGAACACCACCGTGTTGCCGTGCGCGAGTTTCAGGTTGCGCCAGGTCTCGGTGAAGGGGTTCCAGTTGATCTTCAGGCCCGGGTCGGTGGCGGGCGTGGCAGGCACATAGTGCGACGTGACGCGGCCCAGGATGGCCAGGGCCACGCAACTGAAGCCGACGTGGTGCGCGCCGATCTCGGGCACGGCGATGATCAGGCCGCCGGCCAGGTTGCCCAGCAGGATGGCCACGAAAGTGCCCATCTCCACCATGCCGTTGCCGCCGGTGAGCTCGCGTTCGCCCAGGTGGTGCGGCAGGTAGGCGAACTTCACCGGGCCGAACAGCGTGGAATGCAGACCCATGAGGAAGGTGCAGGCCAGCAGCAGCACGATGTTCGTGCTGAAGAAGGCCCACGCGGCCAGGGCCATGATGAGCACCTCCAGCCGCTTCACGAAAACGATCAGCGTCTTCTTGTCGTATTTGTCGGCGAGCTGGCCGCTGGTGGCCGAGAACAGCAGGAAAGGCAGGATGAACAGGGCGCCGATCACCAGCCCGGCCAGGGTGGGCGGCAGCCAGGCCACCTGCAGCTGGTAGGTCACCAGCACGGTGAAGGCGAACTTGAACAGGTTGTCGTTCGCCGCGCCGAGGAACTGGGTCCAGAAAAACGGCGCGAAGCGGCGCTGGCCCAGCAGAGCGAACTGGCCGCCTTCGTGGGCCGGGGCGTGAGACGGATGGGCCACGGCGGACGTGGCGGTGGATGGGCTCATGTGCATCTCCTCCTGTTGGGCTTGTGCGGCGGATTCTGCCGCACGGCGCAGTGTCATGCTCCCCACCCCATCGGGCATCGTCTTCCGATACAGTCGATCCAGACCCAACCTCAAGTACCGCATCTCGATACCGGACACCCCATGAGCACCACCGCCGACCTCGTTCTCGCGCTCAAGAAGGAACTGAAGGCCGCGCAGATGACCTACGCCGACCTGGCGCAGGCCATCGGCATGGCGGAGTCCAGCGTCAAGCGCATGCTGGCCGGCGGCGACATGTCGCTCTCGCGCGTGGACGAGATCTGCCGCGCCCTGAAGCTGGATTTCGCGGAGCTGTCGCGGCGCGTGGCCGACACCCAGCCCCTGCTGCGCGAGATGTCGCAGGAGCAGGAGCGCGCGGTGGTGGCCGACAAGAAGCTGCTGCTCGTCGCCATCTGCGTGCTCAGCCAGTGGACGCTGGAGCAGATGACCGCGCAGTACCGGCTGAGCGAGGCAGAGTGCGTGAAGTACCTGGCGCAGCTCGACCGCATCGGCATCATCGAGCTGCGCCCGCTCAACCGCTACCGCCTCAAGCTGGCCAAGACCTTCCGCTGGCGCCCGCACGGCCCGGTGATGAACTACTTCCGCGAGCACGCGCTGCTGGACTATTTCGCCGGCGGCTTCGACGGCAGCGGCGAAGGCGTGATGCTGGTGCACGGCTCGGTCAGCCGCACGCTGGCGCCGGCCTTCCTGGAGCGCCTGCAGCGCGTCGCGCAGGACTTCGCGCAGCAGCACCAGACCGACCAGAAGCTCAGCGAGAAGGACCGCGAGGGCTACACGCTGGTGCTGGCCATGCGCAGCTGGGAGTTCGAGGCCTTCACACAGCTGCGGCGCTGAGGCCGGCATGAACGCCTCCGTGCCCCGCCACATCCTGCCCGTGCTGGTGCTGGCCCAGTTCCTGGGCACCTCGCTCTGGTTCGCGGTCAACGCCGTCATGCCCGACCTGCAGCGCGAGCTGGGCTGGCCCACCAGCGCGGTGGGCACGCTCACCTCGGCGCTGCAGTTCGGCTTCATCGCCGGCACGCTGGTGTTCGCGCTGCTGGCCATCGCCGATCGGTTCGCGCCGCGCCTCGTGTTCCTGGTGTGCTCCCTGGCCGGTGCGGCCTGCACCGTGGGGGCCTGGTGGATGGTTCGCGACCACACCGCTTTGCTGACCTGGCGCTTCGCCACCGGTTTTTTCCTGGCCGGGATCTACCCGGTGGGCATGAAGATCGCGGCGCAGTGGTACACGCGCGGCCTGGGCGGTGCGCTGGGCCTGCTCATCGGGGCGCTGGTGCTGGGCTCGGCCAGCGCGCACGCGCTGCGCGCGCTCAGCGGCGCCCTGCCCTGGCCCACGCTCATGCTGGGCGTGGCGGCGCTGGCCGCCGCGGGCGGCCTGCTGCTGTTCTTCGGCACCAGCGACCCGCCCGGCGCAGCCCAGCGCGTGACCACGCTGCAATGGCGCGCCCTGGCCACGCTGTGGACGGATGCGCGCGTGCGCAGTTCGGTGCTCGGTTACTTCGGCCACATGTGGGAGCTCTACACCATGTGGGTGATGGTGCCGCTGGTGCTGGCCACGCGCTTCGAGGGCACGGGGCTTTCCTGGGCCGCGTTCCTCGTGCTGGGCGCGGGCGCCATCGGCTGCGCGGGCGGGGGTTGGCTCGCGCCGCGCTGGGGCAGCGCGCGGGTGGCGGGCACGCAGCTGGCGCTCAGCGGCGCCTGCTGCCTCGCCGCGCCCTGGGCCCTGGGCGCGCCGACCCCGCTGTTCATCGGCTGGCTGCTGCTCTGGGGCATCACCGTTTCGGGCGACTCGCCGCAGTTCTCCACGCTGACCGCGCGCAATGCACCCCCGCAGGCCGTGGGCAGCGTGCTCACGCTCACCAACAGCATCGGCTTCGCGATCTCCATCGCGAGCATCCTGCTGTTCGTGTCCCTGGCCGAACACGTGCCGCTGGGCCCGCTGCTGCCCTGGCTGGCGGTCGGGCCCGCGCTGGGGCTGTGGGCCTTGCGCCCGCTCTGGCGGGAGGACGCCCGCGCGCGCTGAGCAGGGCGCGTGCGCTGGCGAACAGACCGGCCCGGGCACAGGTCCTACCGTGGAAGCCCACCCGCCACGAAGAACCCATGCCCCGGCCCCACCTGCTTCATCCGCCGAACTGGCGCGCCCACACCGCCGTGGGCCTGACCGCGCTGCTGGCGCTCGGCGCCTGCGCCGAATCGGCCCGCTACAGCGTGGCCGAGGGCACGGGCCCGAATCCGATGCTGCCGGCACCGAACAAGGCCCTGATCCCTACGGTGAACGTGGCGCCCCTCGTCGGCTGGCCCAGCGGCGCAGCGCCCACCCCGGCACCGGGCACGCGCGTGACGGCCTTCGCGCGCGATCTGGCACACCCGCGCTGGCTGCTGGTGCTGCCCAATGGCGACGTGCTGGTGGCGGAGTCCGCCGCGCCCCCCAAACCGGAGGGCAGCGGCGGCGGTTTCAAAGCCTGGGTGACCGGCCTGTTCATGAAGCGCGCGGGCGCGGCCGTGCCCAGCGCGAACCGCATCACGCTGCTGCGCGATGCCGACGGCGACGGCGTGGCCGAGTTCCGCTCGGTGCTGCTCAGCGGCCTGCACTCACCTTTCGGCATGGCCCTGGTGGGCGAGCGCCTGTTCGTGGCGAACGCCGACGCGGTGCTCGGCTTTCCATACCGCACGGGCGACACCACCATCGGCGCGCCCGGCACCCCGCTGGTGGCCCTGCCGGCCGGCATCAACCACCACTGGACCAAGGGCCTGATCGCCAGCCCCGACGGGCAGCGGCTCTACGTGAGCGTGGGCTCCAACAGCAACGTGGGCGAGCGCGGCATGGCCGCCGAAGAAGGCCGCGCCGCGATCTGGCAGGTGGATGTGGCCACGGGCGCGCACCGCCTCTTCGCCACCGGCCTGCGCAACCCCGTGGGCATGGCCTGGGACGCCTCGGGCAGCACGCTGTGGACGGTGGTGAACGAGCGCGACGAGCTCGGCAGCGACCTGGTGCCCGACTACCTCACCTCAGTGCGCGACGGCGGCTTCTACGGCTGGCCCTACAGCTACCATGGCCAGCATGTGGACGCGCGCGTGCAGCCGCCGCAACCCGCGCTGGTGGCCGCGGCGATCACACCCGACTATGCGCTGGGCCCGCACACCGCGTCGCTCGGCCTGGCTTCGTCCCGTGGCAGCGCCTTGCCCGCGCCGTTCGTGGGCGAGGGCATGTTCATCGGCCAGCACGGCTCGTGGAACCGCCAGCCGCACAGCGGCTACAAGGTGATCTTCGTGCCCTTCCAGGCGGGCCGCCCCGCCGGCATGCCGGCCGATGTGTTGACCGGTTTCCTGAATGCGGATGGCAAGGCCCAGGGCCGGCCGGTGGGCGTGGCGATCGACCGGCGCGGCGGCTTGCTCGTGGCCGACGACGCGGGCAATGTGGTCTGGCGGGTGAGCAACGAGCGCTGACGCCAAAACAAGGGCCCGAGCGGCAGACACCGGTCGGGCCCTCATCGCGGTGAAGCGAGCGGAATGCCTCGTCAGCGCTTGCGGATCAGGCCGACCACGATCGAGACCAGGGCCATGACCAGGAAGACCACGAAAAGCAGCTTGGCGATGCCGGCCGCGCTGGCAGCGATGCCGCCGAAGCCCAGCACAGCGGCAATCAGGGCGATGACAAAGAAAACCACGGCGTAGTGCAGCATGGTGGGCTCCTGTGTGAGGCCGGTGGTCCGGCCTTTTGGTGAGTTCACAACGACCACCGTTGTGATGCCTTCACTGTAGGGACACCGGTGCGCTAAAGCTGCAAGCCCGAGCGCCGTTGTCTCGTAGGACGGCACCGACACTTCGCACGCGCGCGGCCTACTGGATCAGGCCGTTCTTCAGCGCGTAGTAGGTGAGGTCGCTGTTGCTCGTGAGCTTGAGCTTTTCGAGCACGCGCGTGCGGTAGGTGCTCACGGTCTTGATGCTCAGGAACATGGACTCGGCCATGTTGCCGATGGTCTCGCCCTTGGCCAGGCGCAGGAACACCTGCAGCTCGCGCTCGGACAGCAGCTCGTGCGGCGGGCGATCGGCATCGCCCGCGGCGTTGTCGGCCAGCAGCTCGGCCACGGCCGGGCTGATGTAGCGCCGGCCGCGCGCCACGGTGCGGATGGCGGTGACGATGTCGTCGGGCGCGCAGTCCTTGTTCAGGTAGCCGCTGGCGCCGTAGCGCAGCAGCGTGGTCGCGTACTGCGCTTCGGGAAAGCCGCTGAGAATGAGCACCGGCAGATCCGGAAAACGCGCCTTGATGGCCTGCAGCGCGTCCACACCGCTGTGGTCGGGCATGGAGATGTCCATCAACAGCACGTCCACCTCGCCCCCGCGCACGAGTTCGAGGGCCTCACGGCCGTTGTTGGCCTCGCCCGTCACTTTCAGGTCCACGTGTTCGCTCAGGAACTGGCGCAGGCCCGACCGCACGATGGCGTGGTCGTCAACGATTCCGACTTTGATCATGGTGTCCTTGATGCTCTTTGGTGGGGGCCGCAAGCAATTTAACAGGCCGGCTCCCCGGGGGCAGTCAGACGGCTCCTACAACCCCGCCCCGCGCATCGGCCATGTCCTACACACGCTCGGCCCGCCGCCCGACATCCGGCAACCGGCGGATTTCCTACAGTGACTCCACGGTCTTCTGACCGGTACCTGCAACCCAACCACAAGGAGTCGCCATGAACTGGGATCGCATCGAAGGCAACTGGAAACAAGTCAAGGGAAAGATGGTCGAGCAGTGGGGCAAGCTCACCGACGACGATTTCGACGTCGTGGCCGGCCGCCGTGAACAGCTCACCGGCAAGATCCAGGAGCGCTACGGCGTGGCCAAGGACGAAGCCGAACGCCAGGTGGCGGACTGGGAACGCCGCGTCAGCGACGACTGGTTCGAAAACCCCAACGACCGCAAGCCGCACTGACCTGCGAATTTGCTTCATTCACCTTCGTCGGCCTGACCGGCGATTTGAAAGGACATCATCATGAAACGCAACACCCGACTCGCGGCCCTCGCGGCCGCCGCCATGGCCACCAGCCTGATCGTGGCCTGTGGCCAGAAGGAAGACGAAACCGTGGGCCAGCGCATGGACAGCACGGTGGAACAGACCCAGGCTGCGGGCGCTGAACTGCGCGCCGATGCCAACAACGCCGCACAGGACGTGAAGGCCGCCGGCAACGAGGCCGCCGACAAGATCGCCATGGGCGCCGCCGACGTGGCCATCACCGCCAAGGTGAATGCTGCCCTGGCCGGCGACTCGCAACTGAGTGCGCTCAAGATCAACGTGGACACCACCAATGGCCACGTGGAACTCAAGGGCACCGCACCCGACCCCGCCGCCCGAGATCGCGCGACCGTCCTGGCCGCTGCCGTCGAAGGCGTGGTGAAGGTGGAAAACCGCCTGACCGTCGAGGCCAAGGGCTGACCAGCCCCCAGACCCATCTCTCTCTGAATTTCAAATGACCACCACCGCCACCGGCGGGTCCCGTCCACAGGGGCTCGCCGGTCGCTCCAAGAACCCAACCCCGAGGAGAATCCCATGAAACTGTCACACACCCTGCTGGCCATTGCCGCCGCCACCGCCGTCGTTCAGATCACCGGCTGTGCCGTGGCTCGTGATCAACAGACCGTCGGCGCCTACGTCGACGACGCCACCATCACCACCCGGGTGAAGGCCGCCTACGCCAAGGATCCGGTCGTGGCCGCCACCTCCATCCATGTGGAAACCCTCAACGGCACGGTGCAGCTCTCGGGCTTCGCGAAGTCCGCCGGTGAAAAGAGCGCGGCCGAGCGCTTGGCGCGTGAAGTCAACGGGGTGAAATCCGTCAAAAACGACATCGCGGTCCGCTGACCGCGAGCGACGGCCGCCGCGTGTAGGATTCCGCCTACACGAAAATCAGCGGCCGTGAAGGCGCGGGAGCGCACAGGCGCGGCAAGATGGCCGCGTTTGTGCGTGAAGGCATTCTGGATGCCATTCGCCCGCACCGGATATCCTTGGAACGCTCACGCCCGCCTGCCCCATGTCGCCGCTCAGAACCTACATCGTCGAGGACAACAAGGTCATCTATGAGAACCTGGTGTCCACGCTGGAAGAGCTGGCCAATGTCGAAGTGGTCGGGCACGCCAGCGACGAAGAGACGGCCGTGCACTGGCTGCAACAGGGTGATCGGTTCGACCTCATGATCATCGACATCTTCCTGGTCACCGGCTCGGGCCTGGGTGTGCTGAAAGCCGCCCAGGAGTCGAATGTGCCGGCGCGCCGGGTGGTGCTCACCAACTACGCCACACCCGATATCCGCAAGCGCTGCGCGCTGCTGGGGGCGGACCGGGTGTTCGACAAGTCGTGCGAACTGGACGACCTGATCGCCTATTGCGAACGCATTTCCGACGGCTCGGCCACCGCGCCCGGCGGTCTTCAGTAGGTCCGGCCCGCCCTCCAATGCCCTCCCCCCCTCCCATCCCTGGGCGCCGCGCACCCTGGCGAACCCCGCTGGCCCTCGCGCTGGCGGTGTTGCTGGCGCTGGGGGTGTTGGCCGGGGCGGAGTGGACCTACCAGCGCGCCCTGGACTCCCTGGCCAGCCTGGGCGCGCGCGACACCGCGCGCAACGCCATCCAGACCGTGATGCGCCGCCTGCTGGACATGGAAACCGCCCAGCGCGGCTACCTGCTCACCGGCCGACCCCAGTACCTCGACCCCTACCAGGCCGCCGAAACCGACATCGCCCATGCCATCAGCCGCCTGCGCGAGCACTACCGCAGCGACCCCGAACTGCTGCGCCTGGTGGACAGCCTGCAGGAGCGCGCGCGCGAAAAAACCTCGGAGGTCACCGAGACCATCGCCCTGTACAACGCCGGCTCCCACGCCGCCTGGCACGGGCTGATGCTCACCGACATCGGCCGCGAGAAGATGGAAGGGGTGCGCCGGGTGGCCGACGTGCTGATGGTCACGGAAGAGCGCCGCCTGGGCATCGAGCGCGCGGCCATCTACCGCACGCTGGCGGTGGGCCACATCGGCGTGTACGTTCTGACGCTGCTGAGCCTGCTGGCCTACGTGTTCTTCCTGCGGAAGAACGCCGCCCTGCAGAACAGCCAGATCGAACATGCCCGCCATCTGCAGATGGAGCGCGATTCGCTGGAGAGCCAGGTGCGGCTGCGCACGGAAGAACTCGCCCAGCTCAACCTCGGCCTGCAGGAGATGCGCGACGGCGAGCGCAGCGGCCTGGCGCGCGCGCTGCACGACGACCTGGGCGCCCTGCTCACCACCGCCAAGCTCGACCTCACGAGGTTGCGCCACTCGCTGCACACCACCGACCCGGAGGTGACCGAGCGGCTGCGGCACCTGAGCTCCTCGCTCGACGAAGGCATCGGGATGAAGCGGCGCATGATGGAAGAGCTGATGCCATCGGCCCTGCACAACCTGGGCCTGCAGGCCGCGATCGAGCACCGCGCCACCGAGTTCGAGCAGCAGACGGGCATGACCATCGACCTCGCCTTCATGCCCGTGACGCTGGACGTGCCGTCCGAACAGGCGCTGTTCGCGGTGGTGCAGGGCGCGCTGTCCAATGTGGAGCGGCACGCCAGCGCCACGATCGTTTCGCTGCGCCTGGCCCAGGAAGGCATCCACGCGGTGGTGGAGGTGCAGGACAACGGACTGGGCTTTGCCGACCGCCAGGGCACCACCTCGGCCAGTGGGCTGAGGAACCTGCGCCACCGCATCGAGTCGCTCGGCGGGCAGTTCAGCGTGCACTCCGTGCCGGGCTCGGGCACCCGCGTCATGGCGCGCCTGCCCTTGCGCCAGCGCGATCCGGCCCCGCCCGGTGCCCCACGTGCTACAACCTCCGGATGATGATCAAGTCCTCCATCGAACGTGTGGCGCGCAACCGCTTCGGGATGCCCATCATCCTGGCGCTGGCGCTGATCATGCTGGTGGTCAACGAAGCCAGCTACCAGCATTCGCGTTCCACGCTGATGCAGGGCATCACGCTGAGCGATGCGCGCCAGCAGGCCGCCCGCACCCTGCAGGCCCTCACCGACGCCGAGGTCGCGGTGCGCGCCTTCATGCTCAGCGCCCAGCAGGCCGACCTGAGCAACTACCGCGAGGCCATCAACGAGATGGAGGGGGTTCAGCAGGATGCGTTCAAGCGGCTGGAAGAGCTGGACCCCAAGCGCACCGTGTCGGTGGTGAACGTGCGCAAGCGGATCGAGGAGCGCACGGCCACCTTGAACCAGTGGGTGAGCATGACCGAGCAGGGCCGGCGCATGGATGCCCAGACACTCGCCGTGAGCGACCAGGGCCGCCTGCGTTATGCCGAACTGCGCCAGGAGTTCGAATTCGTGCTCGAACGCGCCGCCGCGATCCAGAAGACGGCGCGGGTATCGCTCTACGACGCGATGATGATCAACCGGCTGGCGATCCACCTGCTGGTGCTGGTGGCCTGGGTGGCGCTGATCCTGTTCATGCGCCAGCTGCGCGACAACGACCGGCGCCAGTCCGAGGAACACCAGCGGCTGGCCACGCAGGTGGCCTTGCGCACCACCGCGCTGCGCAACCTGGCCGGCCACCACGTCAACGCCCGGGAAGACGAGCGCGGGCGGGTGGCGCGCGAGCTGCACGACGAGATGGGCGGCCTGCTCACCGCGATGAAGCTCGACATCGCGCGCCTGCGCCGCGTGCCCGCCCTGCCGCCCCCGGCGCTGGAGCGCCTGGCCAGCATCGAACAGCGCCTGACCGAGGGCATTGCCGTGAAGCGGCGCATCATCGAACACCTGCGGCCGTCCTCGCTGGACCAGCTGGGCCTGATCCCCGCGCTGGAAATGCTCTGCCAGGACGCGGCCGGCCGCATGGGCATCGAGGTGGAGATGCACCTCTCGCCGGTCGAACTCGGCAAGGACGCGGAACTCACCGTGTACCGGCTGGTGCAGGAGTCCCTGACCAACGTCCAGAAGTACGCACGGGCCCACCGGGTGTGGGTGGGACTGGCGCAGGACGACAGCACGGTGCGCGTCTCGGTGCGCGACGACGGCCAGGGATTCGACATCGACAGCGTGCCGGCGGGCCACCACGGCCTGCTGGGCATGCGGGTGCGGGTGGAGTCGCACAGCGGCCAGCTGCACGTCCACAGCGAACCGCGCCAGGGCACCCTGGTCGAGGCCGAGCTGCCGGCGAAGACCGTGGACACCCCCGCCGCGGATCCGGCCTGAACGCGCCGCCCTGCCCGCCGGCCCATGTCCCGCTCACGGCCCACCCACCGGCTGACCCACCTCACGGCCTGGGAGCGGCAGGCGGTGGCCTTGCTGCCGGCGGTGCTCGTGGGCGCCGCCAGCGCCACCTGGGCCACCCTCCCCGGCCCCGCCCCCTGGCTCATGGCCTGGATCGTGTACTGCGCCACCTACGTGGGCCTGGTCTGGCACCTCGCCGCGCGCCTGGACGCAACCGCCACCCAGCAGCGCGCGCAACGCGAAGACCCGGGTGCCGCGATGCTGTTCGTGCTGGTCACCGCCGCGGCTTGCGCGAGCCTCGTGGCGGTGGCGATGAACGTGCAGGCCACGCAGGCGCTGCAAGGCTGGCAGCGCGCGTCCAGCCTCGGGCTCATGGCCTTGTCGCTGGCCGGGGCCTGGCTGCTGATCCAGGGCGTGTTCACGCTGCACTACGCGCGGGTGTATTACCGCAGCCAGGGCAGTGCAGGCACGCCGGACCGGGGGCTGGGCTTTCCCGACGGCAAGGACCCGGACTACCTCGACCTGCTGTATTACAGCGCGGTGATCGGCATGACTTCGCAGGTGTCCGACGTGAGCATCCGCAGCCGCGGCATGCGGCACCTCACGCTGGTGCACGCCCTGCTGTCGTTCGCGTTCAATCTGATCGTGCTGGCCACAGCGGTCAATGTGTTCGCCAGCGCCGGGCGCTGAGGGCCGCCAGGCTCAAGGCGTGAGCGTGGTGGCCAGGGCCGAGACGGCGGTGTTCATGCCCGCCACGGCCCGCACGAAATGGGCCTCGACGTCGAACCAGGGATGGACCGCTGCCGCCGACACGGCGATCACCAGGGTCGCGAGGTAACCCACGATGGCAGGTGCGGGCATGTGCATGAGGTCCTCCGTGAATGGCTTCGGCGTTCCGGAGGGCATCCTTCGCGCGTGGTTCCACTGTAGGGACGGCTGGCCCGCCGCCCCCACCGGACAACGGCGGCTTGGGGTGTCGGACGTGTCCTACAAAAGCGACAGGCGGCGGCCTGTAACCAGCGTGTAACTGGTTTCACGGATAATTGAAACCAAATTACAAACCGGCCTCGCGGCCCCTTCTGGAGACAGCTTCCATCATGTCCATGCGCGCCACCAAGATCGTTGCCACCCTGGGTCCTGCCTCAAGCGACCCCGACCTGCTGGAGCGGATGATCCGCGCCGGTGTCAACGTGGTCCGGCTCAACTTCTCGCACGGCACCGCCCAGGACCACATCGACCGCGCCGAACTGGTGCGCGCGGCGGCCCAACGCGCGGGCCGCGAGGTCGGCATCATGGCCGACCTGCAGGGGCCCAAGATCCGCGTCGGCAAGTTCGCCCAGGGCAAGGTCATGCTGGAGCCTGGCATGCCCTTCGTGCTCGACGCCTCGCGCACCGAACCTGGCGACATCGAGGGCGTGGGCCTGGACTACAAGGAGCTGCCGCGCGACGTGAAGGCCGGCGACACCCTGCTGCTCAACGACGGCCTGATCGTGCTCACCATCAACAAGGTGGTCGGCCCGGCGGTGCACACCACCGTCAAGCTCGGCGGCGAGCTGTCCAACAACAAGGGCATCAACAAGCAGGGCGGTGGCCTGACCGCTCCCGCGCTGACCGCCAAGGACATGGACGACATCAAGACCGCCATGGGCCTGAAGGCCGACTACGTGGCGGTGAGTTTCCCCAAGAACGCGACCGACATGGAACTGGCCCGCCAGCTCTGCAATGTGGCTGGCGCCGCCCTGGCCCACAAACCGGCGCTGATCGCCAAGATCGAACGCGCCGAGGCGATCCCCGAACTGGCCGCGATCCTCAAGGTGTCCGACGGCATCATGGTCGCGCGCGGCGACCTCGCGGTGGAAGTGGGCAATGCGGCGGTGCCCGGCCTGCAGAAACACATGATCCGCCTCGCGCGCGAGATGGACAAGGTGGTCATCACCGCCACGCAGATGATGGAGAGCATGATCGTCAACCCGGTGCCCACGCGCGCCGAGGTGAGCGACGTGGCCAACGCGGTGCTCGACGGCACCGATGCGGTGATGCTCAGCGCCGAGACCGCCGCCGGCCGCTTCCCGCTGGAAACCGTGATGGAGATGGCCAACATCTGCTCGGAAGCCGAAAAGGCCGAGTACCGCGAACTGTCGGCCGACTTCCAGGGCAAGACCTTCAAGCGCATCGACCAGTCCATCGCCATGGGCGCGCTGTTCACCGCCCACCACCTGGGTGCCAAGGCCATCGTGGCGCTGACCGACTCGGGCTCCACCGCGCTGTGGATGAGCCGGCACAACGTGCGCATGCCGATCTACGCCATGACGCCCAACCTCTCGACCCAGCGCCGCATGACGCTCTACCGCAACGTGCGCCCGCTGCTCATGGACAACAGCACCGACCGCGACTCCGCGCTGCTGGACGCCGAGGCGCACCTGAAGAAGCGCGGCATCGTGCAGACCGGTGATGTCTACGCCATCACCGTGGGCGAACCCATGGGCCAGCCCGGCGGCACCAACACGCTCAAGATCTGCCGCGCGGCTTAATCAAACCGAAGTGAAACGCCGGTCACGAACATCGTGTCGGCTTTCTTGAGGTTGGTCCCGGGGTCGCTGTCGTAGCGGTAGCTCAGACCCGCCGACAGGTTGAGCGTCTGTGTCATCGCGACCGTGAGGCCCGTGTCCAGTACCGCGCGGTATTTGCCCGAATCCCGCAGGTCCGGGTACAGCGAGAACTTCTGGCGCAGGCTGGTGGTCTCGGTGAGCTTGTGGCTGGACTCCTCCGCCAGCACCAGCTCCAGGCGGCCGTACCGGTCGCGCATGGCGCCGGCGATGTCGGTGGACCGGATGTAGCGGTCGTAGGTGTAGCCCAGACCGACCGACACGTCGAAGAAGCCCCGCTCCTCCTGCCACACGTGCCGGCCCACACCACTGGCCACCGAGGTGCGGCTGGAGATGTTGGCCAGCCGGTCGCGCAGCAGCTCGCCCGAACCGAAGCCGAACCAGTCCACCGAGAAGTCGCGGTTGTACTGCGAGCGCAGGCCGTAGCGCTCGGTGGTGTCCACGCCCGAACTGCGCGCGCGGTCGGCCTTGGCGGCCCAGGTCCACTTGTCGTCGTCGGTCTCGCGCGCGCCCTCGGCCGCGAGGTTGAGCGTGCCGGCGTTGTTGTTGCCCGAGGAGATGTTGGCGCCGGCGGTCAGCAGGTAACGCCATTGGCCATCGGGTTTGAGCGTGACCTGGGCCTGCGAGAGGGCTGGCGCGAGCAGGGCCGAGACGGCGGTCAGTGTCGCGATCAGGGGGCGGCAGGGCATGGCGAGTCCTTTCTTGTTGTGTCCGGAATGGCAAAGTGATCCTTAAGAGGGTTCGCCTTGGCGGGGCCGCAGTTCCCCGTGTTTTGTGACGAAAGGTTTCGATTCGCCTTGAATCCATCCACCGCCCGGCCGCGTAAAACCCGAATGACCACCCATTCACCGATCCCCACGCCACGCCGTCGCCTGCTGGCAACGCTCGCGCTGCTGCCGTGGCTGCAGGCTTGCTCGCCGCTGCGCCTCATCAATGCCACCGTCAGCAGCGACACGCACACGGTGCTGCGCGACCAGGCCTACGGCAGCCACGCGCGCCAACGGGCCGACGTGTACATCCCCGCCCCTGCCATCACCGCCGCGCCCCTCGCCGTGTTCTTCTATGGCGGCAGTTGGAGCAGCGGCGACCGGGCGGACTACCGGTTCGTCGGCGAGGCCCTGGCCTCGCGCGGCATCGTCACCGTGGTGGCCGACTACCGTCTGAGCCCCGATGTGCGCTACCCGGTGTTCCTGGAGGACGGCGCCGACGCGGTGCGCTGGGCCGCCGACCACGCGGCGTCGTTCGGCGCCTCGCGCGAACACATCTTCTTGGTGGGCCACAGCGCGGGCGCCTACAACGCGGCCATGCTGGCGCTCGACCCTCGCTGGCTGGCGCGCGTGGACCTGGCCCCGCGCCAGTTGGCCGGCTGGGTGGGCCTGGCCGGGCCCTACGATTTCCTGCCCATCGGCAATCCCGAGGTGCAGGTGGCCTTCGAATGGCCTCACACGCCGGCCGACTCGCAGCCCCTGTTCCACGCCAACGCGGGCCATGCCACGCCCCGGCGCGTGCTCCTGCTGGCCGCCCGGAAAGACACCCTGGTGAACCCGCAGCGCAACACGCTCGCCATGGCTCGCGCGCTGGAACGGCGGGGCACGCCGGTGGACGTCGAGCTGTTGGACCGCGTCAACCACACGACGTTGATCGGCGCGATGGCACGCCCGCTGCGCGGACTGGCGCCGGTGCTCGATCGCGTCAGCGGTTTCCTGAACCGGCCACCGGCCTGACCGGCCAGGCGGGGCGGCGCCGCGCCAGCCACGCGAAGCCCTGCCGGGCCGTCACCGCGCAGGCCGCCCCCAGCAGCAGGCCCACGGCGATGTCCGACACGAAGTGCAAACCCAGGAACACCCGGCTCCAGGCGATGGCCAGCGCCACCCCACCGGCCACGACCAGCCAGCGGCGCGGGCGCGACGCAGCGAACAGCGTGAGCGCCAGGGCCCAGGCGCCCGCCACCGCCGCATGAAAGCTCGGAAAACTCGCCGTGGCCGCATGTTCGAGCCACTGCCCGCCCAGGCCCAGTTCGAAGGGCCGGGCCACGTGCACCGTTTCGCGGATGCCGCGCACCGCCAGCCAGGCCAGCACCATGGCCAGGCACACGCCGAGAAACTGCCGGCGCCCGGTTGGACCGAACAGCAGCAGGGGCACGAGGCCCAACACCGCCAGGGCGGGCAGGTCGGTGGACACCCAGCGCGCCAGCGCGAGCAGCCAGGCCGGCGTGTCGGCCGTGGCATTGATCCAGAGGAAAAGCAGGGTGTCGAGGTGGGTCATGGTGTGGCTGAAAGTTCGACCCAGTCTGGCCCGCGCACATTAAGGGCGTGTGAAATGACACAAGCTCATCACATCCGCGTTACAGGTCGAAAGTTAAAATGCCGGGTTACACCACGGTTACCAACTGATTAAGGGGAATCTCATGGCGCTCGTTTCCATGCGCGAACTGCTCGACCACGCCGCCGCCAACGGCTACGGCATTCCGGCTTTCAACGTCAACAACCTCGAACAGGTGCAGGCCGTGATGGCCGCCGCCGACGAAGTCGGCGCGCCGGTGATCCTGCAAGCCAGCGCCGGGGCCCGCAAATACGCCGGCGAGCCCTTCATCAAGCACCTGATCCAGGCCGCGATGGAGGCCTACCCGCACATTCCCCTGGTGATGCACCAGGACCACGGCACCTCGCCCAAGATCTGCGAAGGCGCGATCAACCTGGGCTTCGGCTCGGTGATGATGGACGGCTCGCTGATGGAAGATGGCAAGACCCCGGCCTCGTTCGACTACAACGTGGACGTGACCCGCAAGGTGGTGGACATGGCGCACAAGGTCGGCGTCACCGTGGAAGGTGAGCTCGGCTGCCTGGGCAACCTGGAAACCGGCGAAGCCGGCGAGGAAGACGGCATCGGCGCCGAAGGCAAGCTGGACCACAGCCAGATGCTGACCGACCCCGAGGAAGCCGCCGTCTTCGTCAAGGCCACCCAGCTCGACGCCCTGGCCATCGCCATCGGCACCAGCCACGGCGCCTACAAGTTCAGCCGCAAGCCCACCGGCGACATCCTGGCGATCAGCCGCGTGAAGGAAATCCACAAGCGCATCCCCAATACCCACCTGGTGATGCACGGTTCCTCGTCCGTGCCGGCCGAGCTGCTGGCCATCATCAACCAGTACGGCGGCAAGATGAAGGAGACCTACGGCGTGCCGGTCGAGGAGATCCAGGAAGCCATCAAGCATGGCGTGCGCAAGATCAACATCGACACCGACATCCGCCTGGCCATGACCGGCGCGGTGCGCAAGTTCCTGGCCGAGAACCCCGACAAGTTCGACGCCCGCGAGTGGCTCAAGCCCGCGCGCGAAGCCGCCAAGCAGGTCTGCAAGGCCCGTTACCTCGAGTTCGGCTGCGAAGGCCAGGGCAGCAAGATCAAGGGCGAGAGCCTGCAGGTTGTCGCCGCCAAGTACGCCAAGGGCGAACTCGCCCAGCTCGTGAACTGATCTGCTCCTCGGCGCAAGAGCGTCTCAACCAGAGGTGCCGCCGAACCGGCTTTGCCGGGCGGCAGGCGCCGCCCCCTTGAGGGGGTAGCGCGAAGCGCTGCGGGGGTGTTCAATCTTCCCAGGCCGCGGCCTGGATGGCCGCCACGATCTCCCGGCCCGAGCGCACCAGCGCAGGCCCGAAGTTCTCGTGCAGCAAGGCCCCCTGCAGGCGCGAGGCCGGCCCGCCCACGGTGAGCGCCAGCGGCTCGCGGCCGTCGCCCAGGTCGATGCCCACGCCGATCGCGGCGATCTCGCTCTCCCATTCGGATTCCGACGTCACGTACCCGCGCTCGGCGTGGTCGGCCTCGGCGCGCTGCAGCCCGGCTTCGCGCACCGGCCACAGCGCCGCGTTTTCCGCCTGCAGCCGGCCGGCGATCAGCGCCCGCATGCCCGGTGGTGTGGCACACCAGATCGCGCGGCCCATCGCGGTCTCGGCGAACGGCAGGCGCGTGCCCACGTCCAGCCCGAGGATGAGGCGCGCCGTGCTGCGGCAATGCGCCACGTAGACCACCGACGTGCCATGCCGCACACCCAAGGAGATCGCGGCCTGGGTGTGCTCGGCCAGCGTCTCCATGAACGGCCGCGCGATGCGCCCAACCTGGAAGTTGGACAACACGCTGAAGCCCAGCGAGAGCACCGCCGGGCTCAGCGCGTACTCGCCCGTGGCCGCGCGGTGCCGCAGGTAGCCCAGGCTGGTCAGCGTGAACGTGAGGCGCGAGACGGTGGCCTGCGGCAAGCCAGTGCGGCGCGCGAGTTCCTGGTGCGCGAGCCAGCGGTCGGACGGGCCGAAACAGCGCAGCACCATGAGCCCGCGCGCCAGCGCGGTGACGAAACGGCGGTCCTCGGCGGGATCGGTGTCGGCCAGCGGGGTCGCTGGCGTGTGGCGCTGGCGCCCCATGGGATGTCTCCTTTTTCTGCAGATCGGAATACGGCACCTCCCGTATTCCGCGCATCGGAATTCTGAGGCTCTTTCGTCGGATGCCGGCTGCTCGGTTTCCCTGAATGGCATTTACACGGCCAAGGCGTGGACCGTATATTGATCTTCATCTTCTTGTTTTCCGCCAAGCGGAATCAAACACCATGCCCTCGCAAACGGCCCACTGGCCGCCCGGCCTGCCCCGGCAACTCACGCTGCCGCAGACCAACCTTTTCTACAACCTCGAGGTCTCGGCCACGCGGTTTCCCGACAAGCCCTTCATCGTCTTCTACGACACGCCGCTGAGCTACGCGCAGTTCCTGCGCGAGGCCGAGCACATCGCCGGGCACCTGCAACAGGTGTGCGGCGTGAAGCCGGGCGACCGCGTGCTGCTGTGCATGCAGAACAGCCCGCAATGGGCCCTGGCCTTCTACGGCATCCTGCGCGCCAACGCGGTGGTGGTGCCGGTGAACCCGATGAACCGGGTGGAAGAGCTGCGCCATTGCCTCAGCGACAGCGGCGCGCAGGCGGCCTTCGTGGCGCAGGACCTGTTGCCGCAACTGCGACCGCTGCTCACCACCGAGGGCGAAGGCCTGCGCCACCTCGTGGTCGCCACCTACAGCGACCACCTGCGCGTGCCCACCGAACTGCGCGTGCCCGACTTCGTGGCCGCGCCGCGCGCACCCATCGAAGGCCCAGGCCTCGTGGCCTGGGCCGACATGGTGGCCGCCGCCCGCGCGCCCGGGCCGCGGACCACCGGGCCCGACGACCTCTGCGCCATGCCCTACACCTCGGGCACCACCGGCCTGCCCAAGGGCTGCATGCACACCCACCGCAGCGTGATGAGCACGCTGGTCGGCGGCGTGCGCTGGTTCGGCACCTCGCAGGACGCGGTCTGCCTCTCCGTGCTGCCCTTCTTCCACGTCACCGGCCTCTCCGGCAGCCTGAACGGCCCGCTGTACGCGGGCGCGACCCTGGTGGTGCTCTCGCGCTGGGACCGCGAGGTCGCCGCGATCTGCATGCAGCGCTACCGCGTCACGATGTGGCAGGCGATCTCCACCATGGTGATCGACTTCCTCGCGCACCCGCAGCTCGACCAGTTCGACCTCGCCAGCCTGGCCTGCGTGCGCGGCGGCGGCGCGGCCATGCCCGACGCGGTGGCCGCGCGCCTCAAGGCGCTCACCGGGCAGGACTACATCGAGGGCTACGGCATGTCCGAGACCATGGCCGCCACCCACATCAACCCCACGCACCGGCCCAAGCCCCAGTGCCTGGGCCTGCCGGTGTTCGACGTGGACGCGCGCGTGCTCGACCCCGACACCCTGGCCGAACGCCCCGCCGGCGAGACCGGCGAGATCGTGGTGCACGGGCCGCAGCTCATGCAGGGCTACTGGCGCAACCCGCAGGCCACCAGCGAGGCCTTCATCGAGATCGACGGCCAGCGCTTCCTGCGCACCGGCGACCTCGGCCACGTCGACGAGGAAGGCTACTTCTTCATGACGGACCGGCTCAAACGCATGATCAACGCGAGCGGCTTCAAGGTCTGGCCGGCCGAGGTGGAGGCGCTCATGTACCACCACCCGGCGATCCAGGAAGCCTGCGTGATCGGCGTGCGCGACGCGCGCCGCGGCGAGACCGTCAAGGCCCTGGTGGTGCTGCGGCCCGGACAGCGGGGGCTGGTCAGCGAACAGGACGTGATCGACTGGGCGCACGGCCACATGGCCGCCTACAAGAGCCCGCGCATCGTGGAATTCGTGGAAACGCTGCCCCGCTCGGGCAGCGGCAAGGTGATGTGGCGCGAACTGCAGGAGCAGCAGGCCGCGCGCGACGCACAGACACCCCATCCCTCCTGAGCAACCGCCCACCCGGCATCACCACAGAAGGAGACAAGGCATGCAACACCCCTCATCACCCCCCTCGAAGCGCCGTCGCGCGCTGCTGCTGGCCAGCGCCGCCAGCGCGGGCCTGGCCCCGTTCGGCCTCGCGCAGGCGCAATCGCCCGCGTACCCGAACCGCCCCGTGACCATGATCATTCCCTGGCCCGCCGGCGGCTCGACCGACCGCCACCTGCGTGCGCTGGCCGAGATCGCCAGCAAACACCTGGGCCAGCCCATCGTGATCGAGAACCGCCCCGGTGCCGGCGGCACCCTGGGCCCCAGCACCATGGCGCAAACCGCCAAGCCCGATGGCTACACCATCGCCCAGTTCCCCCTCGGCCTGCTGCGCATGCCGCACATGCAGAAGACCAACTGGGACCCGCTGACCGACTTCACCTACATCATCGGCGTCTCGGGCTACACCTTCGGCCTCACCGTCAAGGCCGACTCGCCCTACAAGACCTTCAAGGACTACATCGAGG
>Ga0247823_10000161_pt1 | contig 55887 bp, 54 predicted proteins | sample 13C_PalmiticAcid_2_FD_192426 | JGI IMG/M metagenome (GOLD analysis project Ga0247823, IMG submission 192426) | Soil microbial communities from agricultural site in Penn Yan, New York, United States - 13C_PalmiticAcid_Day30 | ecosystem: Environmental > Terrestrial > Soil > Agricultural land... | reverse complement strand
GCCAGGCGCTCTTGAAGTCGCGCGTCCAGATGCCCGAGGCCAGGCCGAACATGTTGTCGTTGCACTGCGCGATCAGGTCGTCCTCGTCCTTCCACGGCAGCAAGGCCAGCACCGGGCCGAAGATCTCCTCCTGGCACATGCGCGCGCTGTTGGGCAGGCCTTCGAAGATGGTGGGCAGGTAGTAGCTGCCGCCGTCGTAGAAGCTGCCCGTGGGCCGCTCACCGCCGCACAGCACCGTGCCGCCTTCGTCGCGGCCCAGCTGCACGTACTTCTCCACCGAGGCGCGGTGGCCCAGGTTCACCAGCGGGCCCATCTGCGTCTCTTCCCTGGACGGGTCGCCCACGCGCAGCTTCTTCACGCCTTCGAGCAGGCGGGCCTTGAACTCGTCGTAGACGCTTTCGTGCACGAAGGCGCGCGAGCCGGCGATGCAGGACTCGCCCGAGGAACTGAAGATGCCGTAGAGCACGCCGGCCACGGCGTGGTCCAGGTCCGCGTCGGGCATGACGATGGTGGGGGACTTGCCGCCCAGCTCCAGCGAGGTGGGCATGAGTTTCTCGGCCGCCAGGCGCTGGATGCCCATGCCGACCGTGGTGCCGCCGGTGAAGGCGATGCGCTTGATCAGCGGGTGCTTGACCAGGGCGTCGCCCACGATGCTGCCCTTGCCCGGCAGCACGCTGATGATGCCGGCGGGCACACCGGCCTGCTCGGCGATCTTCGCCAGCTCCAGGGCCATGCGCGGGGTGATCTCGGCCGGTTTGAAGACCATGGCGCAGCCGGCGGCGAGAGCCGGGGCGAGCTTCTGGGCCTCGCTGGCGATGGGGGAGTTCCAGGGCGTGATGGCGCCCACGACACCCAGGGGTTCGTTGACGCTCATGCTGAGGTAGTCGCCGCGCGAGGGAGTGATGGTGTCTTCCCAGGTCTCGGCGGCGGCGCCGAAGAACTGGAAGGTGCCGGCGGCGCTGGCGACCAGGGCGCGGCATTCCTTGATGGGCTTGCCGTTGTCCAGGCGCTGGAGCTGGGCGAGTTCTTCGCCGCGCTCGCGGATGCCGTTGGCGATGCGGTAGAGGATGCCGGCGCGTTCGTGGTGCTTGAGCCTGGCCCAGGAAGGCTGCAGGCGGGCGCGTTCGGCCGTCTGCACGGCCTCGTCCACGTCGGCGGCGGTGGCCGCGTGCAGGCGGGCGACGGTGCTGCCGTCGTGCGGGTATTCGGTGGTGTATTCCGGGCCCGAGGCGTCGCGCCAGCGGCCCGCGAAGTAGCTTTGAAGTTTGTCGGTCATGTCAAACCTTTGAGAAGAGAGGGGTCGCCATCCAGAGGTGTCGAGGATCCGGCTTTGCCGGTCCAAGACAACGCCCCCTTGAGGGGGTGACGCGCTGCAAGCGCGGCGCGGGGGTGGGCTTCATATCGTCACGGAGGAAGTGCGGTTGTGCAGGAAACGCAGGGCGGACAACACGGTCAGCGCCGAGGTCTTGGGGTTGTCGGGCAGGGGCTTGCCGCGCATGGTGATGCGCATCTCGCCGAAGGCGCCGCGCACGTCGACCTCGTGGATGTTCTCGGTCACGGTCGGGTCGGCGATCAGGCGCACGCGGGTCGCGTCCAACCCCAGGCCGGCGAGCGAGACGGTGGCGGCCACGTTGGCGTTCTTCGGGTACAGGTGGGCGGCTTCGCGCGCCGTGGCTTCGAGGATGACGGTGGGCTCGGTGATCGTGCCCAGGTCCGCCACCTGTTCGGCGGGGGTGCCGCGCCAGCCTTCGGGCGGCTTGCGGCCGGTGTAGGTGACGCTGTCCAGGCCGGCCAGGCGGGCCGAGGCAATGGCGTCGATGCCACCGATGGCGCCGGCCAGCAGGTGCACCCGCGTGCCGCCGCGCTGCGCGGCCTCGGCCAGCTTCTCGGGCAGGCCGTCTTCGGACAGCGCGCCGATGGACAGCACGGCGCATTCGATGCCGCGCTCCAGCGCGGGCAGCACGTGGCTGCCGATGGCGGCGTGGCCCGCGCATTCCAGCAGCAGAGCGGTCCCGGGCGGCACCTCGGTGCACACGGTCGCGGCCGTGCCGAGCGCGGCTTGCGCGTCGGCGACGTGGCTCTCGGACAGCACCACGTGCGTGATGCGCACCGTGGGGTGGCCGGCCATGCGCGCGAAGAGCGTGCGGCCGATGGCGCCGTAACCGATCAGCGTGACCTGCTGAAAATGAATGCCAGAACCTTCGTGCTGCGCACTGCGGTGCGAGCTTGCTTGGGAACGGCCCTGCGCGTCGCTCATGTTTCTTCCTTCTTCTTCGGGGGGCCGGCGAACTTCACGGCAAACGGGCCCCAGGCGTTCATGTCCACTTCCACCACCACCGGGCCGCTGGCGTGGGCCAGGGCTTTCTGCAGCGTGTCCTTGGCGGCGGCCGGGTCGGCCAGCTTGTGGTGCGGCACCTGCAGGCTGGCGCAGAGCTGCGCGAAGTCGGGCGTGTGCAGTTCCACGTAGGCGTGGCGGCTGCCGTAGATGTCGTCCTGGATGTTCTTGATGACGCCGTAGCGCTGGTCGTTCATGACGATGAAGACCACGTTGGCCTTCTCCTGCGCGGCGCAGGCGAGTTCGCCCACGTTGAGCATGAAGCCGCCGTCGCCGCAGAGCGAGATGGTGCGGCGGCCCAGCGCGTGTTCGGCATCGGCCACGGCCGCGCCCACGCCCATGGCCAGGCCCTGGCCGATGCCGCCGCCCAGGGCGTGCACGCCGGCGCGCGGGTGGTCCAGCACCGGGGCGCGGTTGCCCCACATGCTGTTGGAGAGCGTGATGTCGCGCACCCACCAGAGCTTCTTGCCGACCACCTCGGCCAGCGTGTTCTTGAGCTTGGCGTACTGGCCCAGCGTGCCGTCCACCAGCGAGGCGGCTTCGGCGCGCGCGCGCTTCACATCGGTCGCCAGCTTCGGGTCGATCTGCATGCGGCCTTCGAGCCGGTCGGCCAGCGCGTTGAGCGTGATCTCGGCGTCGCCGTGCACGAACAGTTCGCTGCTGTAGCCGCGGCCGTCGGTGAGGGGGTTGGCGTCGATGCGGTAGCGCGTGGCCGGCAGCTTGAGCTTGTAGTTCAGCGTCTCGTTGCTGCGCAGGCGCGTGCCGACAGAAAGGAAGGCGTCCACGGTTTCGTAGAACTCCTCGGCCGGCTTCTGCAGGTTGTAGGAACCCAGCGTGGCGGGATGGTCTTCGGGCACGATGCCGCGGCCCTGCACGGAGGACACCACGGCCCAGCCCATGTTCACCAGCCGCATCGCGGCGGCGCTGGCGCCGCGCGCGCCGCCACCCAGCCACAGCAGGGGGCGCTTGGCGCTGAGCAGGCGCTCGGCCAGCAGGTCCACGGCGGCCAGGTTGGGCTGCACGGGTGGCACGGCCAGCGGCGAGAGATCGGCCGGCAGGTCCAGCTTCATCTTCTGCACGTCGATCGGGATCTCGATGCTCACCGGGCCGCAGGGCGGCGTCTGCGCCAGGCGCACGGCCTCGCGCAGCGTGGCCAGGGCGGTCTCGGGGTTGCGGATGCGGAAGGCGTCCTTGCCCACGGCCTTGAGCATGGCCAGCTGGGCCGGGTGCTCGTGGATGTAGCCCAGGTCGCGGTCCAGGAAGGGGGACTCGATCTGGCCCGTGAGGTGCAGCAGCGGCGTGCCGGCGGTGATGGCCTCCACCATCGCGCCCGCCGCGTTGCCGCAGCCGGTGCCGGTGCTGGTGACGCACACGCCCAGCGTGCCGCTCACGCGGGCATAGGCGTCGGCCATGTTGCACGCACCTGCCTCGCCGCGCGCCGAGACGAAACGGATCTTCTGGCGCGTGTGGAACGCGTCGAGGATGGGCATGTTGTGGATGGAGATCACGCCGAAGGCGGCGCGCACGCCGCACTGCTCCAGGAAGCGGGCGGCGAGTTCCCCCACGGTGATGCGTTGGTGAGATGGGCTCATGCGACTTTCTTTTCGGTCGGTTTGGTTTGCCAGCCACCGCGGTTGGGCAGGTGGCTGATGCGTTCGGTGAGCTGGGCCGCGGCCTCGCGCACCTGGTTGACGAGAACTTCGAGTTCGCCGGGCTGCACCTGCTGCGCCGGCACGGTGATGCTGATGGCCGCCGAGACCTCGCCCCGGTCGTTGAAGACCGGTGCGGCGATGGTCGAGATGCCGGATTCGAATCCGCCCTGGCTCACGCCGTAGCCGTTGGCGCGGTCCTGGTCGATCAGCTGCTTGAGCTGCTCGACCGTGGCCGGCGTGCGGGGGGTGTACTTCGGCAGCTCGGGTTCGGGGTAGAGCTGGCGCAGGGCGTGCAGGTCGAGGTCGCTGAGCAGCAGGCGGCCCAGCACGGTGGCGTGGGCCGGCAGGCGCGCGCCGACCTGGATGGAATGGAACAGGGCGCTGCGCCCGGCGACCTTGGCGATGAAGACCACGTCGCGCGCGTCGCGCACCACCACATGGGCCGAGTAGCCGCACTGGTCGCGCAGCGCCTCGATGATGGGGCGGCCGTGCTCGGTGAGTTCCATGGAGGCCAGGAACTCGAAGCCCAGGCGCAGCACGGACAGGCCGAGCTTGTAGTAGGCGCCGTCGCCCACGCGCTCGACGAAGCCGCCTTGCTCCAGCGTCTGCAGCATGCGGAACACCGAGGCGCGCGGCAGTTCGAGCCGGCGCGAGATTTCGGCACCGGTGAGTTCGCGCTCGTCGCGGTTGAACAGCATCAGCAGCTGCAGGCCGCGCATGAGCGCGGGCACGGTGTAGCGGTCGTCGTTTTTCTCGGTGGCCATGGTCTTCTCCTTGTTCAGTTGAGACCCAGCAGGGCGTTCACCGCGCCGGGGGCTTCCAGCGGGCACGCGTGGCCCGCAGAACCCAGATCATTCCATGCCACGCCGGCGGCCTGGGCCACGGCCTGGCAGGAGGCGGGGGTGGTGATGCCGTCGGCACCGCCACTGGCCACCACCACCGGCAGGCGCAGCTGCTTCAGGTCGGTCGCCAGGGTGCCGTGGGCGAGCAGGCGCGCGGCCTGTGTGTAGCCGGCGGGGATCACCTGCGACATGCTTTCGCGCACGGCCTCGACCAGCTCGGGCGCCGCGCCGGGCGAGAGCATGGCCGCGCCGCGCGCCTGCGCCATGCCTTGCGGGCCCAGGCGCTCCAGCGTGGCCAGGCGGTCGCGCAGTTTCTGCTCGCGCACGGCCGGCTCGGCGTTGCCATACCCGCCGGCGGGCGAGAGCAGCACCAGGCGCTGCACGCGCGAAGGCGCCAGCAAGGCGGCCCGGCCGGCCATGAGCGCGCCCAGGGAGTGGCCCACCAGCGTGATGGGCATTGCAACGCCCAGCGCGTCGAGCCAGGCCCAGAGGCGCTCGGCGTAGTCGTCGGCGCGCGGCCAGTCGGCCTTCACCGGATCGCTGGTGCCGTAGCCCGGCGCGTCCCAGGCCAGCACGCGCACGGGCTTGCCCGCCGCAGCGTCGAGCTGGCGCACCCAGCTGCCCGAGGCCGAGCCGATGCCGTGCAGCAGCACGTGCGTCACCGACGCGGCCGTGCCCGCTTCGCGGTACGACACGCGCGCGCCATCCGCCAGTGCGATGTTGCGCAGCGGGTGGGAGGCGAGGGCTTGAAGAGGCGTCATGAGGATTGAAGGGAAGTTGAACCAGAAACACCGCGGAACCGGCTTTGCCGGGCCGCTGGTGTTGCCCCCTTTGGGGGGTGACGCGCAGCGGCGCGGGGGGGATTCACCTCTTGATCTTGGCGAGCGGGCTGTCGGGCGGGTAGGTGGGGGTGATGGGCTTGGGCGAACCCAGCATCACGCACATCAGCGCGTCTTCGTCACCCACGTTGTGCTCTTCGCGGTACACGCCGGGCGGCACCGAGATCAGGTCGCGCTCGCCGACGATGGTTTCCCAGCGCTCGCCGTCCTTCTCGCAGACCACCTTCATCGCGCCGCGCATGACGAAGAAGATTTCCTCCACGTCGTAGTGGATGTGCGAAGGGCCGATGTTGCCGGCCGGGATCACCATGGTGGAGAAGGTGAAGTGCGCGGCGGGCACGGTGTTGGTGTCCTTGTTCACGCCGGTGCCGCCGGTGCCCACGTAGCGCATCTGCGCGCGGCGGTACTTGGGGTCGTAGTCGGCCTGGAACTTCAGCGCGTCCCAGTCGTAGCTGCGCGTGCTCTTGCGCGCCACGCGGGTTTCCATCCACTGCGCGAAGCTCTGGCCTTCCTGGCGCATCATCACGCGCTGCGTCTCGGCCTCGGGCGGAATGTTCGCGTCCATCAGGCCGCGTTCGTTGAACACGGGCGCGTTGGCCGCTGCGGGTTTGGTGATGGTGGCTGTGCTCATGCGTTTTCTCCTTTTCAGTTCATCGTGAAGCCGCCGTTGACGGGCAGCAGCTGACCGGTAATGAAGCCGCTGGCCTGTGTCAGCAGGAACAGGGCGGCGGCGTTGACGTCTTCGGGGATCTGCGGCCGCTGGATCGCGCGGCCCTTGAGGTAGTGCTCGTGCCGCTCCTGCGGCACGTAGGCGGTGGCTTCGACCAGCGTGAGGCCGGGCGCGATGGCGTTGACGGTGGTGCCGTCCTCGCCCATCTCGCGGGCCAGCGAACGGGTCATGGCGATCACCGCGCCCTTGCTCGCCACGTAGGCCAGCAGGCGGGGCGCGCCCCAGAGCGCGGTGTCGGAGGCGATGTTGACCACGCGGCCACCACCGGCGGCGGCCAGGTGGGGGCGCGCGGCGGCGGTGACGAGCCAGGTGCCGCGCACGTTCACGTCCATCACCAGGTCCCAGGTCTCGGGGCTGAGTTCGCCCATGCCCTTGCCGCCGGAGTTGGTGATGGCCGCGTTGTTGATCAGGCCGTCGAGGCCGCCCAGCCATTGCGCGGCGGCGTCCACGCCGGCGCGCACGCTGGCCGCGTCGAGCAGGTCCAGGGGCACGTAATGCGCGTTCGGGCCGAGGTCTTTCGCGAGCTGTTGGCCGGCGTCGTGCAGCACGTCGCTGATGACGACGCGCGCGCCGGCCTGCACCAGCGACTGGGCGAAGCTCGCGCCCAGGCCGCGCGCGGCGCCGGTGACGAGCACGCGGCGGTTGTCGAGTTGGATTTCCTGTGCCATGGTGTTCCTCAGGCCACGCGCCGTTCGGCGCTGGGCAGGTAGTGAAGCACGCGCTTCTCGGCGATCACCACGGCGTAGTAGGCGACGATGCCGATCACGGTGAGCGCGCCGATGACCACGAACACCCCGGCGGTGTTGCCCTGGCCTTCGAAGAACACCAGCATGTAGCCCAGGCCCATGTTGCCGCCCACGAGTTCGCCGACGACCACGCCGATGACGGCCAGCGTGCTGGCGATGCGCAGGCCCGAGAACAGGGGCGGCAGCGTGGTCGGGAACTCGACCATGCGGAACACCTGCAGCCGGGTGGCGGAGAAGGAGCGCGCGAGGTTGATCAGGTCGTGGTCCATGGTGCGCATGGCCGAGAGCACGTTGATGAGCACCGGGAAGAACACGATCAGGATCGCGACCAGGATCTTGGGGTACATGGTGTAGCCCAGCCACATCACGAACAGCGGCGCGAACGCGACCTTGGGCGCGATCTGCAGGGCGAGCAGGTAGGGCGAGAGCACGGCCTCCACCTTGGGCGAGAGGCCCAGGGCGTAGCCGATCAGCGCGCCCAGCAGCGAGCCCAGGATGAAGCCGATGACGACCTCCGCGCCGGTGATGCCGGCGTGCCAGAGCAGGCGCTCGGTGCCCCAGATGCGGACCGCTTCTTCCCACACGCGCGAGAAGGGCGGCAGCACGAATTCCGGCACGCCCAGCAGGCCGGGAACGTATTCCCAGACCGCCATGAACACCACCAGGACCAGCAGGCTCCAGAGCGCTGTGCTGTAGCGCTGCAGTACGTCTTTCATGTCGCGACTCTCAGATGCGGGAAGGGAAGGGGCGCGCGACTCACTTGGCCGTCACGAACTGGTTGGTGTAGAGCTCCTTGACCGGGGTCTCCTTGGGCACCACACCGTTGGTGACGTAGAACTTCTGCAGCTCGGCTAGGCGGGCCTCGTCCATCGTGCCGGGCACCTTCTGCGCGGCGTAGACGTACTTGTTGAAGAGTTCGAAGGCCTTCTGGATGCTGGCTTCCTTGCCCTTGTGCACCGGCACGTGCGCCACGTAGGCGGTGGTGGCGGCCTTGGGGTCGGCCATGATGTCCTTCATGCCCTTGAGCGTGGCGCGCACCAGCTTCTGGATCAGCTGCGGGTTCTTGGCGATGGTCTCGTCGGAGGCGAGGATGGCCTGGGCCATGCTCTTGAAGTAGATGTCGGCCGGCAGGATGTCGACCTGCGCACCGGCTTCCATCGCGCTCACCGTCCAATCGGGCACCGTGGCCATGGCGGATGCGCGCTTCGCCGCGAACTGCTGCCACACACCGCCCGGGCCGGCGGCCTGGATGTTGACGTCGTTCTTGGTCAGGCCGACCTTGCTGAGCATGCCGAGCAGGGCGTAGTAGGTGGTGTCGGTGTAGGCCAGGACGGTGACGGTCTTGCCCTTGAGCTCGCGCGGGCTCTCGATCTTCTCGTCCTTGTGGCTCACGAGCTGGGTGAGCGAACCGGCGCCGAGCACGGCCACGGCCTTGACGGGGATGCCCTGGGCGCGGGCGATGATGGGGGTGTCGCCGATGGCGCCGCCGATGACGGCGTTGCCGGCACCGATCTGCTTGGCCACGTCCACGCCGCCGCGCGCGGTGACGAAGTTGACCTTGAGGCCTTCCTGCTCGTAGTAGCCCTTGGCCTGGGCCAGCATCCAGGGGCCGAAGGCCGGCAGCGTGCCGGGCGCGGGCAGCAGGTAGGTGATCTCCTGCAGCTGGGCATGGGCCGCCAGGGGCGAGACCAGCGCCGCGGTGGCGAGCAGGCTCAGGCAGGCACGGCGGGTTCCGTTGAAAGCGCGGGTCATCTTCATGGCAACTCCAGGAGGTGGGTGAATGGGCAGTCGGGGGTCAGTGCACGTCGGTTTGCGCGTCGAGCTTGAGCAGGTCCATCAGGCGCGAGACGTAGTCGCCCACGGCCGGGTGCTTGCGGCGCGCCATCGGGTTGTCGCGGCCGGGGATGTCGACCACGATCTCTTCGACGATGGTGCCGGGGCGCTCGCTCATGACCAGGATGCGGTCGGACAGCGCGACGGCCTCGGCCAGGTCATGGGTGATGAAGAGCACGGTCTTCTTGTGCTCGGCCACGGTGCGCGCCAGGTCCTGCTGCAGGATCATCTTGGTCTGCGCGTCCAGCGCGGAGAAGGGCTCGTCCATCAGCAGCACGATCGGGTCCACCGCGAGCGTGCGCGCCATGGCGGCGCGCTGGCGCATGCCGCCGGAGAGCTGGTGCGGGTAGCTGTTGCCGAAGCCCTTGAGGTGGCACTGGGCCAGCAGCTTCTCGGAGATGGCGGCGCGGTCGGCGGCGCGCACGCCGCGCAGCTCCAGGCCGAACTCGACGTTCTGCGAAATCGTGCGCCAGGGCATGAGCAGGTCTTTCTGCAGCATGAAGGCGACGTGCTTGTTGGGGCCGGTGACCACTTCACCGTTGACCTTCACCGTGCCGGCCGAGGCCTTGGCCAGGCCCGAGCCCATGTTGAGCAGCGTGCTCTTGCCGCAGCCCGACGGGCCGATCAGGGACACCACCTCGCCCGGCTGGATGGACAGCGTCACGTTGCGCGCGGCGATCACTTCCGGGTTCTTGCCCCGCGCGGGAAAGCGCTTGTCCACCCCGATGAATTCGATCGCGGGATGCAAACCGCCGCTGGTCGGGGCGGTTGCGCGGGAGCCGTGAAGTGCGTCGTTCATGGGGACCTGCGGGTGGATTAGAGTGTTTTGTATATGAAACGTTGATTCATTACAGAATCAATGCTAGGGCCGTTGCCCCACTTTGTCTGCAAAAACCTACTAAGGCCGCGGGGTATTGACCTGGGCGGCCGGACCGGCCTGGAACGCGGGGGAGGGCGTGCCTGGGAGAGGGCGCGCCGTCTATGGCCTAATAGCGGCTTTTGCAATCTCTCTCAGGAACCAGCCATGGGCAACAAAATCGTCACCGAAGCCGACCGCAAAGCCACTCCCCGTCCGAAGCCCGTCGCTGGCGTCACCCTGACCACGCCCGGCCGTGGCCAGCGCGTGAGCCTGGAGCGTGGTGTGGCCACGCGCAGCAAGAAGAACCCGGGCAAGCGCTCGAAGAAGGGCGGCTGATCGCCCCCTGGCCCACCCGGCCAGGCCCCAGACAGAAGGCCCGCATCGCGGGCCTTTTTGTTTTTTCGGCGCGGCTTTTTTGGCCCTCTCGCGCTCGCGGGCTTTTTTGAAGCCAAGACAAATATTGCCTAGGCATGTATATTCGCGGCATGCCTCGCACCACCCCGACCCCCGCCTTCTACGACGGACACAACTTCACGCCCGACCAGAGCGTGGGTTACCTCATGAAGCGCGTGATGATGTCCATCGTCTACCAGGCCGACAAGCGCCTGTGCCTGCACGACCTCACCACCGCGCAGTGGGGGCCGCTGATGAAGCTGCGCATGCAGGGCACGGCCACCGTGGCCGAGCTCGCGCGTTGGTCGCAGATCGACGCCGGCGCCATGACGCGCCTGCTCGACCGCCTGGAGAAGAAAGGCCTGTGCACGCGCGTGCGCTCCACCGAAGACCGCCGCGTGGTGGTGGTGGAACTCACGCCCGAGGGCAAGGCCGCCATGGAACACGTGCCCGAGGTGCTGGCCGATGTGATGAACCAGCACCTCGCCGGTTTCAGCAAGACCGAGTGGCAGGCGCTGCTGGGTTACCTGCGCCGCATGGTCGAGACGGGCGAGGCCCTGAAGGACTCCGGTTGACGGACCGTTCGTGAACTCCCGCCTCATCGCCTTGTTGACCCCATTACTTGCCTAAGCAAATGAAGCCCCATCAAATATCCCCCGCACGCCGCACGGTGGCCGCCCTGAGCACCCTGGCCCTGGCCGCCGTGCTCGCGGCCTGCGCCAGCAGCGCGGGCATTCAATCCCAATCCACGGTGCTGGAACCGCAGGCCGTGGGCCTGGCGCAGCCCGCCGGCAGCGGCGCGGCCACCGCCGAACCGGTGCCCGCCGACTGGTGGCGCGGCTGGGGCGATGTGTCCCTGACCCAGGTGATCGACCAGGCCCTGCAGGCCCAGCCTTCGCTGAAGGTGGCCGAGGCCCGTCTGCGGCGCGCCCAGGCCGCCACGGCCGGCGAAGAGGCCAACCACGGCCTGAAGATCAACGGCAGTGCCGACGCCACGCGCCAGCACTTCAGCGCCAACAGCATCTACCCGGCGCCGCTGGGCGGCTCCACGCGCACGCTGGCGAACGCGCAGATCGCCGGCAGCTGGGAGTTCGACTTCTTCGGCCTGCACCGCTCCGCGATCGAAGCCGCCGTGGGCAGCGAACGCGCCGCCGCCGCCGACCTTCAGGCCGCGCGCAACGTGCTGGCCAGCAACGTGGCGCAGACCTATGTGCAGCTCGGCCGCCTGCTCGCGCAGCGCGAGGTCGCGCAGCAGGCGCTGACCCAGCGCGAGCAGATGCTGGGCCTGATCCGCCAGCGCGTGGACGCCGGGCTGGACACGCGTGTGGAACTCAAGCAGGGCGAGGGCGCGCTGCCCGACGCGCGCGTGCAAATCGAACAGCTGGATGAACAGATCGTGGCCACGCGCCACGCCCTGGCCGCGCTCGCGGCCCTGCCGCCGGCCAGCTACGACCAGTTGAAACCCGACCTGCAGGCCCTGCGCACGCTGGCGCTGCCCGAGGTGCTGCCGGCCGACCTGCTGGGCCGCCGCCCCGACATCACCGCCGCGCGCTGGCGCATGGAGGCGGCCACCAAGGGCGTGGACGTGTCCAAGGCGCAGTTCTATCCCAACGTGAGCCTCACCGCCTTCGTGGGCCTGTCCAGCATCGGGCTGGACCGCCTGGTGGACTCGGGCAGCCAGCACTACGGCATCGGCCCCGCGATCCACCTGCCGATCTTCGACGCCGGCCGCCTGCGCGCGCAGCTGCGCACCCGCACGGCCGACCTCGACGCCGCGGTGGAGAGCTACAACGGCGCGGTGCTGGAAGCCGTGCGCGAGACCGCCGACCAGCTCAACGCCCGCCAGTCGCTGGAGCGCCAGCGCGAGCAGCAGGCGCAGGCGCGCAGCGCCGCCGAGGCGGCCTACGACATCGCCACCCAGCGCTACCGCGCGGGCCTGAGCGGTTACCTCACCGTGCTCAGCGCCGAGACCTCGCTGTTCAGCCAGCGGCGCCAGACCGTGGACCTGCAGGCGCGGGCCCTGTCCACCCAAGTGGCGCTGGTGCGCGCCCTGGGCGGCGGCTTCGCGCCCGACACCCCGGCCTCGCACTGACTTCCTTTTTCATATTGCTCACCGACCAACGGAGCCCCTCATGACGACCCCTTCCGACACCACCTCACCGCAAGGCAACCCCGCCCGCAAGAAAGCCCTGACCGCCGTGAGCGCGGTCGTGCTCGCCGCCGGCCTGGGTTACGCCGCCTACTGGGCCCTGGTGCTCAACCACTACGAAACCACCGACAACGCCTACGTGCAGGGCAACGTGGTGCAGATCACGCCGCAGGTGGCGGGCACCGTGGTGGCGATCAGCGCCAACGACAACGACCACGTGCAGGCCGGCCAGTGGCTGGTGCGCCTTGACCCGACGGACGCGAAGATCGCGCTCGAACAGGCCGAGGCCCAGCTCGCGCAGACGGTGCGCGAGGTGCGCACGCTGTACGCCAACAACCGCACCCAGGGCGCGCAGATCGCCCTGCGCGAAGCCGACCTGGCGCGCGCGCAGGCCGACCTGCAGCGCCTGCAGGACGACGTGGCGCGGCGCCAGCCGCTGGTGGCCTCGGGTGCCGTTGGCCAGGAAGAGTTCAAGCACGCGACGGCGCAGCTCGCCGCCGCGCGCAGCGCCACCGAGGCGGCCCGCGCGGCCGTGCTCGCCGCGAAGGAACAGCTGGCCTCGAACCAGACGCTGACCGAAGGCATCGCGGTCGACCAGCACCCCAGCGTGCTGCGCGCGTCGGCCCGCGTGCGCGAGGCCTATGTGGCGCTCAAGCGCGTCGAATTGCAGGCGCCGGTGGCCGGCTACGTGGCCCGCCGCAACGTGCAGCTGGGCCAGCGCGTGCCGGCCGGTTCGCCGCTGCTGTCGGTGATCGCGCTCGACCAGGTCTGGGTGGACGCCAACTTCAAGGAAAGCCAGCTCAAGAACCTGCGGCTGGGCCAGCCGGTGGAACTCAGCGCCGACGTGTACGGCAAGAACGTGACCTACCACGGCACCATCGAGGGCCTGGGCGCGGGCACCGGCGCGGCCTTCGCGCTGCTGCCGGCGCAGAACGCCACCGGCAACTGGATCAAGGTGGTGCAGCGCGTGCCAGTGCGCGTGCGCCTGGACGCCAAGGAACTGGTGGACCACCCGCTGCGCCTGGGCCTGTCGATGGAAGCGCGCGTGGACGTGAGCAAGACCGACGGCCGCATGCTGGCCGATGCGGCCGCCACGCCGCAGGAGGTGCAGACCGCCGTGTTCGAACAGGACAACCGCGAAGCCGACACGCGCGTGCAACAGATCATCGGCCAGCATGGTGGTGGTGGGGCGCGCACGGCGGCCGCCACGCGGGCGCCCTCGGCCAAGCCTTCGGTGCCGGCCCTGCCGGCCGCCCCGGTGAGCACGGGCTCGGTGGCCCTGGCCCGTTGAACCGGCGCTGACCGCCATGGCCGACAGCCACGCCCTTCCCGCCTCGGGGGCCTTGCCCGCCGAGGCCCCACCGCCGGCGCCCGCGCCGAGCGCCTCGCCACCGGTGTTCGAGCCCCTCAAGGGCGCGCAGCTGGTGCTGGGCACGCTCGCGCTGTCGCTGGCCACGTTCATGAACGTGCTCGACACCTCGATCGCCAACGTGTCCATTCCCGCGATCGCGGGCGACATGGGCGTGAGCCCGGCGCAGGGCACCTGGGTCATCACCTCGTTCGCGGTGGCCAACGCCATCTCGGTGCCGCTCACCGGCTGGCTCACGCAGCGCTTCGGGCAGGTGCGCCTGTTCACCATGAGCGTGCTGCTGTTCGTGGTCGCCTCCTGGCTGTGCGGCCTGGCGCCCAACATCGGCCTGCTGATCGCGTTCCGCGTGCTGCAGGGCCTGGTGGCCGGCCCGATGATCCCGCTGTCGCAGACGCTGCTGCTGGCGAGCTACCCGCGCGCCAAGGCGGGCACCGCCATGGCCATGTGGGCCATGACCGTGCTGGTCGCGCCCGTGGCCGGGCCGCTGCTGGGCGGCTGGATCACCGACAACATCTCCTGGCCCTGGATCTTCTACATCAACATCCCGGTGGGCCTGGTGGCCGCCGCGCTCACCTGGTCCATCTACCGCAGCCGCGACCCCGGCCCGCGCCGCGTGCCGCTGGACGTGATCGGCCTGGTGCTGCTGGTGCTGTTCGTCGGCGCCATGCAGATCATGATCGACATGGGCAAGGAGCTGGACTGGTTCGAGTCGGGCGAGATCATCGCGCTGGCCGTCGTCGCGGTGGTGAGCTTCCTGTTCTTCCTGGCCTGGGAGCTGACCGACAAGCACCCCATCGTGGAGATCCGCCTGTTCGCGCGGCGCAACTTCGTCACCGGCACGCTCGCGCTGTCCATCGCCTACGGCCTGTTCTTCGGCAACGTGGTGCTGCTGCCCTTGTGGCTGCAGCAGCACATGGGCTACACGGCCACCTGGGCCGGCCTGGCGACGGCGCCGGTGGGCCTGCTGGCCATCGTGCTCTCGCCCTGGGTGGGCAAGAACGTGAGCCGCATCGACCCGCGCAAGCTCGCCACCGTGGCCTTCCTCGGCTTTGGCGCGGTGCTGTGGATGCGCTCGAACTTCAATACCCAGGCCGACTTCATGACCATCCTGATCCCCACGCTGTTGCAGGGGGCGGCCATGGCGTTCTTCTTCATTCCGTTGCAGGCCATCGTGTTCTCGGGCCTGCAGCCGCAGCAGACGCCGTCGGCCGCGGGTCTGTCCAACTTCGTGCGCATCACGGCCGGCGCGGTGGGCACCTCGCTGTTCACCACGCTGTGGGAAAGCCGGGCCTCGCTGCACCACGCGCAGCTGGTGGAGTCGATCCACACCGGCAACGCCACCGCCATGACCACGCTGGACCAGCTCATGGGCAGCGGCATGAGCCGCGAACAGGCGCTGACCACGATCGACCGCCTGATCAACCAGCAGGCCTTCACGCTGGCCGTGACCGACCTGTTCTACCTCTCGGCGGCGCTGTTCTTCGTGCTGGTGGCGGTGATCTGGTTTTCCAAGCCGGTGCTCGGCGGTTCCGTGGACGCGGGCGGCGCGCACTGAGCGCCGCCGCAGTTCAGCGCGTGAAGCTCAGGAAGCGGCCCTTGTAGGCCTCGCCGTCTTCCAGCTGCCGGTCGGCCGCCTGCATGCTCAGCGTGAAGCCCAGCGCGGCCATGTCGCGGCCGAAGGCCGCGCGGTTGCCACGGTCGGGGTCCACGATGATCACCACCGCCTGGGGCGCGGCGTGGCGGAAGATGAAGGCCGCGAGCTGCGCCGGCTGCTGGCGCTCGTAGAGCAGGTCGCTGCCCACGATGAGGTCGAAGCGGCCCAGGGCCGGGTTGTCGGTGGCGGCGGTGCTTTCCCAGTTGCCGGCCTGGTAGGGCATGGGGCCCAGGCCGTTGAGGGCCAGGTTGTGCCGCAGGAATTCTTCGGTCAGCGGGTGCCAGTCGCTCACCGTCACGTCGCCGCCGCGCCGGTGCATCACCAGGCTGGCCAGCGCCAGGCCCGCGCCGATTTCCAGCACGCGCAATCCCGCGATGGGGTGCGTGAGCATGGCCAGCGCGAGCACGCGCGAGGAGGGCCACACCTGCCCGAAATGCGACCAGCCCGCCGGTGGCAGGCCGATGTCGGCCGCGTGGTGCTGGGTGTCGGTGTACTGCTGGTCGTCGAGCAGCCGACGGATGTGCCAGTCTTCGCCGCCGAGGCTGAGGGTCTCGGTCCGGACTTGGTAGCCTGGCATGGGAGCTTTCGTGGAGGGTGTGGCCCACGGTACCATGCCCGGGCACCCGCCGGGTGGTGCGTTTGCGGGAGTGTTCACATGGGCTGGTTTTCCAAGAGCAAGGACGGCTTCTTCCTCAGCACCACCACGCCGGAAGGCGTGGAGCGGTCGCAGTACTTGGGCATCGTGCACGGCGAGGCCATCATCGGCGCCAACATCTTCCGCGACCTGTTCTCTTCGGTGCGCGATGTGGTGGGCGGGCGCGCCGGTGGCTACGAGCGCGCCCTCTCGGGCGCGCGCGACGCCGCCATGGAAGACCTCATGGAATCGGCGCGCGAGATGGGCGCCACCGGCGTGATCGGCATCGACTTCGACTATGAGGTGCTCGGCGAGACCAACGGAATGATGATGGTCGCCGTGAGCGGCACGGCGGTGAAGCTCTAGGCGTCGATCTGCATGGCTGGCCGGGCTTGCACCTTGTCCAGCCAGGCCGCGACGTGCGGGTGCGAGCCCACCGGCGCGCCGATGTAGGCGCTGTAGCCGATCACCGAGCCCACGATCAGGTCCACCAGCGAATAGGCGGCGCCCAGCATCCAGGGCTGGGCCGCCAGGCGCGCGTCCAGCAGCGCGAGCAACTGGTCCAGCCCCTTGTGCGCCGACGTGCCGTGCGCGTCGTCGGGCGTGCCCATGTCGCGCGCGGCCTGCAGGCGCACCAGCTGCGCGCCGTAGGTCACGTAGGACCAGGTGCTCCATGCCATCGCCTGCAGGCGCTCGGGCGTGCCCTCGGCCGGCCACAGGCCCTTCTCCACGCCGTAGGTCTCGCCCAGCCACATCTCGATCGCCAGCGCCTCGAACAGGGGCGCGCCGTCCACCGTCATGGTGGGCACCTTGCCGTTGGGGTTGAGGGCCAGGTAGTCGGGGCGGCGCTGGTCGCCTTTCGTGATGTCGATCTTCAAGCGGTCGTGTTTCACGCCCAGTTCGGCGAGGGCGCAGGCGACCGGGGTGGCGCTGGACATGGGGTGCCAGTAGAGAACGATCTGGGACATGGTGGACTCCTGAAAGGGGGTTGAAGCATCGGCCCGACACCGCGTCGGGCACGTGCCTGCAATGTCGCGCCTATTGAGGACAGATTCAGCCCTCGATTCGAGGTAGAGTGGCGCCATGCTTTCGTCGTCTTCACGGCTGCTGCGCGTGTTGTCCCTGCTGCAGACGCGCAGCCATTGGGCGGGCACCGAGCTGGCCGAGCGGCTGGAGGTGCATCCCCGCACCCTGCGGCGTGACATCGACCGCCTGCGCCAGCTCGGTTACCCCATCCACGCCAGCAGCGGCGTGGCGGGCGGTTACGCGTTCCGCGCGGGCCAGTCGCTGCCGCCGCTGCTGCTGGACGACGAGGAGGCCCTGGCCGTGGCCATCGCGCTGCAGCTCGCTGCCTCGGGCACCGTGAGCGGGGTAGAAGAGAGCTCGCTGCGCGCCCTGGTGAAGCTGGAGCAGGTGATGCCCACGCGCCTGCGCCGCCGCACCGGCGCGCTGCGCTCGGCCATCGTGCCCCTGCAGCGCGGTGGGCCGACCATCGATGCGGGGGTGCTGGCCCTGTTGGCCGTTGCCTGCCGCGACCAGTTGCAGGTGGGCTTCCACTACCGCGACATGCGCGGCCAGAGCAGCGTGCGCACGGTGGAGCCGCAAGGCCTGGTGCACACCGGCAGCCGCTGGTACCTGGTGGCCTGGGACCCCGCGCGCGACGACTGGCGCACCTTCCGCATCGACCGCGTGGAAGGCGCGCCGAGCACCGGCGCGCACTTCACGCCACGGGCCGCGCCGGCGGGCGACCTGCGCGCCTATGTGTCGGGCACGCTGGCGGGGGTGCAGCACGGCGACGAGGCGCGGGTGGTGCTGCACCGGCCCCGCGAGGCGATGGCGCGCATCATCCCGGCCTCGGCCGCCACGCTGGAGGCCATCGACGACACGCGCTGTCTCATGCGGTGTGGCGCCGGCCAGCTGGATTCACTGGACTCGCTGGCCTACTGGCTCATGGCGATGGACGTGGACTTCGACGTGCTGGAGCCGCCCGCGCTGCACGAGCGCCTGCGCGCGGCCGGCGAGCGCCTGGCGCGCAACCTGGCCCGCGCGGGCCGCTGATTTCAGCCGCCGCGCAGCGCCTTCAGCAGCTTCTGGCCGGCGCGCCCGCTGGCTTCCTGGCCCAGGCGCTCCTGCTCGGCGCGGATCGCCACGCGGCTCTTCTCGCCCAGCATGCCGTCCACCTCGCCGATGTCGTGGCCGCGCGCGATCAGCAGGGTCTGCACCTCGCGGCGCTCGGCGCGCGAGAGGCCCGGGTCGTCGGTGGGCCAGGGCGTGACGAAGGGGCCGCCGCCGCGCAGCCGGTCCGACAGGTGCGCGATCGCCAGGCCATAGCTCTCGGCCGCGTTGTAGCTGTAGATCGCATCGAAGTTGCGCAGCACCAGGAAGGCCGGCCCCTGCGGCCCGGCGGGGGTGAGCAGGCCGGCGCTGCCGCTGGCCGGCAGGGGCGAACCATCCACCCGCTTCACGCCGCGCGCCACCCAGTCTTCCATGGTGCGTTTGGTGCGGCGGCCTTCGTTGCTGGCGTTGAAGCCCGGGGGCAGCTTCACCTCGAAGCCCCAGGGCTGGCCGCTTTGCCAGCCGGCCTTGGCGAGGAAATTCGCGGTCGAGGCCAGGGCATCGGGCGTGCTGTCCATCAGGTCGGCGCGGCCGTCGCCATCGAAGTCCACCGCCAGCCGCTCGAAGGTGCTGGGCATGAACTGCGTGTGGCCGAACGCGCCGGCCCACGAACCCACCAGCCGGTTGGGCGCGATGTGCCCCGCCTGCAGGATGCGCAGCGTGGCGTAGAACTCGGTGCGGAAATAGGCCTGCCGCCGCCCGAAGCAGGACAGCGTGCCCAGCGACTGCACCAGCGGCGACTTGCCGAAGGTCTGGCCGAAGTTGCTCTCCACCCCCCACACCGCCACCACCGTGGCGGGGTCCACGCCGAAGCGCTCCTGCACCCGCTTGAGCGTCTCCGCGTGCAGCGCCAGCATGGCCTGGCCCTCGGCCACGCGCTGCTCGTCCACCAGGCCGGCGAGGTAGTCCCAGATCGCGGTGCGGAACTCGGGCTGGAAGTTCAGCTTGTCGATCACGCTCATGTCGGGCAGCAGGCCCAGCGTGTGCTGCGTGAAGGTCGCCTCGCTCACGCCCACCGCGCGGGCGGGCGCGCGCAGCGTGTTCAGGCAGTTCTCGAATTCCTGCGGTGCGGGCGCCGGGGTGGGGCTGGGGGCCTGTGCCAGGCCGGCGGTGGCGAACAGGGCGGTGCAGAGGGCGGCGAGCAGGGGCGGGGCGTGGCGTCGGGCTTTCATGCGCCCGATCTTAGCCACGCGCCTCGCCGGGGGCCTCAGTTCAAGGCGGCATCGAGTAACAGCATGAACACGAAACCCGCCAGCAGCGTGCCCGTGGCCAGGGTTTCGAAGCCGTTGCGGTGCGTCTCGGGAATGATCTCGTGGCTCACCACGAACAGCATCGCGCCGGCCGCCAGGGCCAGGCCCAGCGGGTAGAACGCCGGCAGGCTGCCCAGCACCGCGAGGCCGAGGATGGCCCCCAGCGGCTCGGCCAAGCCAGTGAGCGCGGCCACGCCCCAGGCCTGCGCCGCGCTGCGGCCCAGCGTGCGCAGCGCCATCGCCACGATCAGGCCCTCGGGCATGTTCTGCAGGCCGATGGCCAGCGCCACCGAGGCGCCGGCCTGCGCGCCCGCCGCGTCCTGCGGGCCGGCATAGGCGGCGCCCACGGCCAGGCCTTCGGGCACGTTGTGGATCAGGATGGCCAGCACCATGAGCTTGGCACTCTGCACGGCGCCGGGCGTGTGCGCGCTGGCGGCATGGCCCGGCGCGGCCGGTGGCAGCACCGCGTGTTCATGCGGCGTGAAGCGGTCCACCGCCAGCATCAGGCCCATGCCCAGCGCCAGGCCCGCGCCACTGAGCGCGGCAGCGCCGGTGCGGCCACCGAACAGCGCCTGGCCCGCATCGAGCGAGGGCAGCAACAAGGCGAAGATCGCCGCCGCCAGCATCACGCCGGCCGAGAACGACAGCAGGGCCGCCTCCTGCAGCTTGCTCACGCGCTGCACCAGGAACACCGGCAGCGCGCCCACGGCGGTGGCCACCGCGGCCAGCAGCGAGGCCTGCACGCCGGCCGCCATGGCGCTGCCGTGTTCGGCCGCGTCCCACCAGGCGCGCGTGGGTGCCCAGAAGGTGCTGAGCGAGGCCAGGCCCGCCATCACCAGCAGGCCGGTGCCCAGGGCCAGCAGGGCGTTGCGCAGGGCGTGGGGCGGCAGCGGCGGCAGTTGCTGCAGCTGGACCCAGGCGGGTCGGACTTGTCGGATCAGTTCGGCCATGGAAGCTCCCGCGTCGAATGGATAGTGGCGTTTAGTTTGACAAAAACTATCGCTGCAGGCCAATCGATGTTGCCAATAAAGGGGATAGGGCGCGCCGGTACAGTCGGGCAGGATGAACTCGTCGATCACCCCCCTCGCCGAACCGCACTTCAACGAGCTTCACGCGGTGCTCGATGCGGTGGCGCGCGAAAAGCGCTTCCTCGCGCTGACGCAGGCGCCGCCGCTGGCCGAGACCATCGCCTTCTTTCGGCAGAACCTGGACCACGATCGCCCGCATTTCGTTGCGCTGCTCGACAGCGCCGTGGTCGGCTGGTGCGATGTGCTGCCGGTGTTTGGCCAGTCGCGGGCGCACATCGGCGTCCTGGGCATTGGCCTGTTGCCTTCGGCGAGGCACCGGGGCCTGGGCCGGCAGCTCATGGCCGCGGCCATCGACAAGGCGTGGCGCCAGGGCCTGACGCGCATCGAACTCACCGTGCGCGCGGACAACCCCAACGCGCGCACGCTCTACGAGCGCCTGGGCTTTCAGCACGAAGGCGTGCAACGGCAGGCGTTCCGGGTGGACGGCCAATTCATCGACAGCCATGCCATGGCTTTGCTGCGCCGTGCGGCCTGACCGGCTCGCTCCACCCCGGCGCGCATGGGCGCGGTGGCCGGTGCTGGTCGTGGTGCTGGCGGGCGTGTGGGGCGCCGCGTTCGCCGACCCCACGCCTGCGCCCGTGCGCGCGGAGATCGACGCCATGCTGAACCGCCTCGAAACCTCGGGCTGCCAGTTCCTGCGCAACGGCAGCTGGCACGACGGCGCGCGGGCCAAGGCGCACCTGCTGGACAAGCTCGCCTACATCGGGAAACGGGGCACGGTGCAGAGCGCGGAGCAGTTCATCGAGCTGGCCGCGTCGCGCAGCAGCCTCTCGGGCCGGCCGTACCAGGTCCGCTGTGGCGGCCAGGCGCCGGTGGAAAGCCGACGCTGGCTGGGCGATCAGCTCACGGCCCTTCGCGGGGCTGCGGGTGGCGCCAAGCCCTGAGGCGGTGAGTGCCTCCCGCACAATACCGGCCATGTCACCCATGCCTCCCCCCATCGCCGAGTTCTGGCAGGCCTTTGTCGCGTCGACCCCCGGCGTGGACGAATCGCGTTTCTACGAAGCGTTCTACTTCGCCGACAGCGAGGCCCTGGCGGATTCGCTCGCTGAACTCGTGCTGTCCGGCACGAAGCGCGCGACGGCCTCGGCCTTCTGGACTTTCGAGGCGCAGGGCAGGCGCGCACCGGTGCCGGGCGACCTCAGCGTCGTGACCAACTGGGCCGGTGTGCCGCAATGCGTCATCGAAACCGTGGCCGTCGACCGGGTTCCCTTCAACCAGGTCAGCGCCGAGTTCGCGGCCACGGAGGGCGAGGGCGATGGCTCGCTGACGTACTGGCGCGAAGCACATGAGCAGTTCTTCCAGCGCGAGTGCGCCTTGCATGGCCGCGCCTTCACCGAAGACATGCCGTTGGCCTGCGAGCGCTTCAAGGTGGTGTACCGGCCGAGCCCCTGAAACGCTGCCCGAAAAAAAGCGACGCCGAGGCGTCGCTTTTTCCTGAGCGTTCCAAGCCTCAGCTGAAGAACGACTTGGCCTTCTCGAACCAGCCCTTGTCGTTCGGGCTGTGCTTGTGGCCGCCTTTCTTGAACGACTCGTCCAGCTCCTTGAGCAGCTTGCGCTGGTGCTCGGTGAGCTTGATCGGCGTTTCCACCGCCACGTGGCAGTACAGGTCGCCGGGGTAGCTGCTGCGCACGCCCTTGACGCCCTTGCCGCGCAGGCGGAAGGTCTTGCCGCTCTGTGTGCCTTCGGGCAGGTCGATGGTGGCCTTGCCCGCCAGCGTGGGCACGTCGATCTCGCCACCCAGAGCGGCCACCGTCATGCTCACCGGCACCTGGCAGTGCAGGTCATCGCCCTCGCGCTCGAAGATGTCGTGCTTGCGCAGGCGCACTTCGATGTAGAGGTCGCCCGAGGGACCGCCGTTCTGGCCGGGTTCGCCGTTGCCGGTGCTGCGGATGCGCTGGCCGTCGTCGATGCCGGCGGGGATCTTGATCTCCAGCGTCTTCTGCTTCTTGATCTTGCCCTGGCCGTGGCAGGTGGTGCACGGCTCGGGAATGATCTTGCCCTGGCCATGGCAGGTGGGGCAGGTCTGCTGCACGCTGAAGAAGCCCTGGCGCATCTGCACCGAGCCTTGGCCGTGGCAGGTGGTGCAGGTCTTCACGCTGGTGCCGGGCTTGGCGCCGGTGCCGCTGCAGGTCTCGCAGTTGTCCCACGAGGGAATGCGGATCTGCGTTTCCTTGCCGGCGGCGGCCTCTTCGAGCGAGATTTCCATCGCGTAGGAGAGGTCGGCACCGCGGTACACCTGGCGCCCGCCGCGCTGGCCGCCGCGCGTGCCACCGAAGATGTCGCCAAAGATGTCGCCGAACGCGTCGCCAAAACCGCCGAAGCCTTCGGCGCCACCGGCACCGCCGCGCATGTTGGGGTCCACGCCCGCGTGGCCGTACTGGTCGTAGGCCGCCTTCTTCTGCGGGTCCGACAGCATCTCGTAGGCCTCCTTGGCCTCCTTGAACTTCTCTTCGGCCGCCTTGGCCGCATCACCCTGGTTGCGGTCGGGGTGGTGCTTCATCGCCAGCTTGCGATACGCCTTCTTGATCTCGTCGTCGCCGGCGTTCTTGGGCACGCCCAGCACTTCGTAAAAATCGCGTTTAGCCATGGTTTCTTGCGGTTCGTTTGGAGCACAAACGCCGCGTCAGGTTGCCCGGACGCGGCGAATGGGGTGGGAAGCGGGCCCTCGATCAGCCCTTCTTCACTTCCTTGACTTCGGCATCGACCACGTCGTCGTCGTCCGGCTTGCTGCTGCCTTGCGGTGCGGCATCGGCGCCAGCACCACCCGCAGCGGCGGCGGCTTCGGCCTGCGACGCGGCGTACACCTTCTCGCCCAGCTTCTGGCTGGCGGCCATCAGGGCTTCGGTCTTGGCCTCGATGGCTTCCTTGTCCTCGCCCTTCGCGGCTTCTTCCACGTCCTTCAACGCGGCTTCGATGGCTTCCTTCTCGGCGCCTTCGAGCTTGTCGCCGTGTTCGCCCAGCGACTTCTTCACGCTGTGCACCATGGCTTCGGCCTGGTTGCGGGCCTGCACCAGCTCGACCTTCTTCTTGTCGTCGGCGGCGTTGAGCTCGGCGTCCTTCACCATCTGCTGGATCTCGTCTTCCGACAGGCCCGAGTTCGCCTTGATGGTGATCTTGTTTTCCTTGCCGGTGCCCTTGTCCTTGGCGCCCACGTGCAGGATGCCGTTGGCGTCGATGTCGAACGACACCTCGATCTGCGGCATGCCGCGCGGTGCGCTGGGGATGCCTTCGAGGTTGAACTCACCCAGCAGCTTGTTGCCCGAGGCGATCTCGCGTTCGCCCTGGAACACCTTGATGGTCACGGCCGGCTGGTTGTCCTCGGCGGTCGAGAAGGTCTGCGCGAACTTGGTCGGGATCGTGGTGTTCTTCGTGATCATCTTGGTCATCACGCCACCCATGGTCTCGATGCCCAGGCTCAGCGGGGTCACGTCGAGCAGCAGCACGTCCTTGCGGTCGCCGGAGAGCACCTGGCCCTGGATGGCGGCACCCACGGCCACGGCTTCGTCGGGGTTCACGTCCTTGCGCGGTTCCTTGCCGAAGAACTCCTTCACCTTCTCCTGCACCTTGGGCATGCGGGTCATGCCGCCGACCAGGATCACGTCGTGGATGTCGGACACGCTGATGCCGGCGTCCTTGATGGCGGTGCGGCAGGGCGCGATGGTGCGCTCGATCAGCTCTTCCACCAGGGCTTCGAGCTTGGCGCGCGTGAGCTTGATGTTCAGGTGCTTGGGACCCGAGGCATCGGCCGTGATGTAGGGCAGGTTCAGGTCGGTCGCGGCCGAGCTGGAGAGCTCGATCTTGGCCTTCTCGGCGGCTTCCTTGAGGCGCTGCAGCGCGAGCACGTCCTTGGACAGGTCGACGCCTTGCTCTTTCTTGAACTCGCCAATGATGTAGTCGATGATGCGCTGGTCGAAGTCTTCACCGCCCAGGAAGGTGTCGCCGTTGGTGGAGAGCACCTCGAACTGCTTCTCGCCATCGACGTCGGCGATCTCGATGATGGACACGTCGAACGTGCCGCCACCCAGGTCGTACACGGCGATCTTGCGGTCGCCCTTTTCCTGCTTGTCCAGGCCGAAGGCCAGGGCTGCGGCGGTGGGCTCGTTGATGATGCGCTTGACGTCCAGGCCGGCGATGCGGCCGGCGTCCTTGGTGGCCTGGCGCTGGGCGTCGTTGAAGTACGCGGGCACCGTGATCACGGCTTCCGTGACTGGCTCGCCCAGGTAGTCCTCGGCGGTCTTCTTCATCTTGCGCAGGATGTCGGCGCTGACCTGCTGGGCCGAGATCTGCTTGCCCCGCACTTCCACCCAGGCGTCGCCGTTGTCGGCGGCCACGATGGAGTAGGGCATGAGGTTGATGTCCTTCTGGACTTCCTTCTCGGTGAACTTGCGGCCGATCAGGCGCTTGATCGCGTACAGCGTGTTCTTGGGGTTGGTGACGGCCTGGCGCTTGGCCGAGGCACCCACCAGCACTTCGCCGTCTTCCTGGTAGGCCACGATCGAAGGCGTGGTGCGAGCGCCTTCGGCGTTCTCGATCACCTTGGTGTTGTTGCCTTCCATGATGGACACGCACGAGTTGGTGGTGCCCAGGTCAATGCCGATGATTCGTCCCATGTTGTTGCTCCGATGAGAAAAGTGAGGATGTGGTGAAAAACGATGTGGGGAAGGTGTGGATAACCGGTGGGTATTTCAAGCCCGCCGGTTGATCATTTGGGGGCTGCCACCGTCACCAGGGCCGGGCGCAGCACGCGGTCGGCGATGAGGTAACCCTTCTGCAGCACGCTGACCACGGTGTTGGCTTCCTGATCGGCGGGCACCATGCTGATGGCCTGGTGCTGGTGGGGGTCGAACTTCGCGGCCCCGGTCGGGTTGATTTCCAGGACCTTGTGGCGCTCCAGCGCGCTTTTGAGCTGCTTGAGCGTGGCCTCGGTGCCTTCGCGCAGCTGTTCGCGCGTGGCTTCCTGGATGGCCAGGCCGGCTTCCAGGCTGTCGGCCACGGCCAGCAGGCTCTCGGCGAAGCTTTCCACGGCGAACTTGCGGGCCTTGCTGACCTCTTCCTCGGCGCGGCGGCGGGCGTTTTCGGCCTCGGCCTTGGCGCGCAGGAACTGGTCGGCCAGGTCGGCGTTCTGGGCCTTGAGTGTGGAGAGTTCCTGGGTCAGGGCGGCGACGGCATCGGCCTGGTTGGCGGCCTCGGCGGCCAGGGCCTCTTCGGGGCTCACGGGCGCGTTCGGGTCGGGCTGGTCGGTGTGGGGTGTCGTCTGGCTCATGGGTCTTTGAAGTGCGTGAAGTCAGTGGCCAGGACGGCCATGCAGGGCAATTGGGGCCGACGGGCCCGGATTCAAGGGTGGGAGGTGGCACTTTGGCCACCGGTGGACGCTGCCGGCGCGAAGGCGGCCTGTCCAGGGGCGTGATTCTATGTCCCGGCGGGCAGGGGATGGGCGGCGCGCGCCTGCTGGTGTGACCATTTGCCCGCGAATTGCTGCACTTCCACCAGCCGGCGCGCCAGATCGGCGCCCTGGGTGGTGAGCCGGTAGCCATGGCCGCTGTGGTCCACCAGGCGGGCGGCGCGCAGCTCTTTCAGGCGGGTGTTGAGCGTGTTGGGGGTGACGCCGCCCACGCTGTCCTGCAGGAGCCGGAAGGTCTGGGGGTGGCCATCGCTCAGGGCCCAGATCACGCGCAAGGCGTAGCGCGATTCCAGCAAGTCGAAGAGTTGCATCACGGCAGCGTTGTCCTTGGCACTCATGCGAGGTCTCCTGCGACGGGCCCGTCTGGTTATCGCAATATACGGCCCGCGCTACCGGTTTGCTAGCTGCGGGAACTCCCGTTCTGTGGTGCAAAGGCCAAGGCTACGGACTTACCCGGATTGCGCGGGTGTGGCCGGGCGGCGGTAGACCTTGCGCAGCAGGCCGATGAGGGTCTGCAGTTCTTCGGCTGAGAGGCGGTCGGCCACGTCGCGCTCCAGCGCGCTGGCCGTGGCCTGGGCCTCGCGGTAGAGGCGCTCGCCAGGTGCCGAGAGGTGCAGGCCCTGGGCGCGCCGGTCGGTGGGGTGGGGTTTGCGCAGGATCAGGCCGCGTTTCTGCAGGCTCTTGACCATGCCCACCAGGTTGGGCGGCAGGATGTCCAGGGCGGCGCAGATCTGGCGCGAGGTCACGCCCGGGTTGTGCGCGACCACCGAGAGCACGGAAAAGTCCACCGGCCGCATGCCGAAGGGCTCCATGCGGCGCAGGAACACGGTGATCACGGCCAGCGCGGTGCGCCGCGCGTTGTAGCCCAGCAGGGTTTCGAGGTAGCTGGTGTCGATCTCGGACCCGGTGCTGTCCGGTACGGAGTCCGGCGCCAGCTTGGCTGCCGTGGGTTTGCGCGGGCCGCGCGGGCGCCGCAGGGCGTTGGCCGTGGAAACGGTGGAGGAGGGCGCGGGCATGGGCGCGGAGCTTAGTCGACCAGCGTGGCGTCCATCATGGACAGGCGCATCTCGAACTCGGGCCACACCCAGCGCCAGAAGGCGGCGCGGGCCTCAGCGCCATGGCCGTCGGTGGCGGCCAGGCGTTCCCAGGCCCAGGCCATGAGCAGCAGGGCGGTGGCGCGCAGGAAGTCGTCGGCCAGCCAGAGCGGGCGCTCGGCCGAGGCGCCGGCCATGGGCACGAGGCGCTCGCGCACGAAGTCGCCGAAACGCGCCAGGGCACCGCGGGTGGCCGCCGCCTCGGGCAGGGCGGTCAGGTCGCCGGTGAGGTCGGCCAGCAGGGCCTGCAGCGCGGCGGCGCCGTCGGGCAGGGTCTTGCGCACCAGCAGGTCGATCGCCTGGATCTCGTTCGTGCCTTCGTAGATCATGGCCACGCGCGCGTCGCGCACGTGCTGCTCGATGCCCCATTCGCGCACGTAGCCGTGGCCGCCGAACACCTGCAGGCAGGCGCTGGCGCCGCTGAAGGCCTGCTCGGTCCAGGCGGACTTGAGCACCGGTGTGACCAGGCTGCACCAGCGCGCGGCAGCCTCGCGCCGGGCGGCGTCGGGGTGGTGTTTCTGGGTGTCGAGTTCGAGCGCGGTGCGGTAGGCGATCACGCGCCCGGCGTCGATCCAGGCGCGTTGGGTGCCCAGGATGCGCTGGATCGCAGGATGCAGGGCGATCGGGTCGGCCTCGCCGGCCTTGCTCGTGGTGCCGGGCGCGCGCATCTGGCGGCGCTCCTGCGCGTAGGCATGGGCTTTCTGCCAGGCGGCGTCGAGCAGGCCCACGCCTTGCAGGCCCACCAGCAGGCGCGCCGCGTTCATCATGACGAACATGGCGTTGAGGCCCTTGCCGGGCTCGCCGACCAGGGAGGCGGCGGCCTCGTCGAAGCGCATCACGCAGGTGGGGCTGCCGTGCAGGCCCATTTTTTCCTCAATGCGCTCACAGTGCACCGCGCTGCGGCGGCCGTCTTCGTGGAACTTGGGCACGAGGAAGAGCGAGAGGCCCTTGGGGCCGGGCGGGGCGTCGGGCAGGCGCGCGAGCACCAGGTGCACGATGTTGTCGGCCAGGTCGTGTTCGCCGCCCGAGATGAAGATCTTGGTGCCGCTGAGGGCGTAACGTCCGTCGGCCAGCGGCACGGCCTTGGTGCGCACCAGGCCCAGGTCGCTGCCGGCGTGGGGCTCGGTCAGGCACATGGTGGCGAGCCATTCGCCCGAGGCCAGTTTCTCCAGGTAGCGCGCCTTGAGTTCGTCGCTCGCGTGGTGCCGCAGGCATTCGTAGGCGCCGTGCAGCAGGCCGGGCGCCATGGTCCAGCCATGGTTGGCGGCGTTGAGCATCTCGTGCAGCACCGCTTCCACCACGGTGGGCAGGCCCTGGCCGCCGTCTTCGGGGGCGCTGGCCAGCGAGGGCCAGCCGGCCTGCCAGAAGGCCTGGTAGGCGTCGCGGAAGCCGGGCGGCATGGTGACCGCGCCAGCGTTCCATTGCGCACCCACTTCGTCGCCTTCGCGGTTGAGCGGGGCGACCACCTCACCGACGAACTTGCCCGCTTCCTCGATCACCTGCGTGAGCAGGCCAGTGTCGGCGTGCTCGGCCAGCGCGGGCAGTTCGGCGATGCGTTCGTGCGCGCGCAGCACGTCGAACAGCACGAAGGCGTGTTCCGCGGCGCGGGGTTGGTAGGCGTTCATGCGGCGGTGGCTTTGCGCGCGGTGCCGAGGTAGGTCTCGATCATGCGCGGGTCGCTGGCGAGTTCGCTGGCGGGGCCCTGGGCACTGAGTTCGCCCATTTCAAGCACGTAGCCGTGGTCGGCGACCTGCAGCGCGGCGCGCGCGTTCTGCTCCACCAGCACGATGGTCACACCGGTCTGGCGCAGGCGGTCGATGATGGCGAAGATCTCTTTGACGATCAGCGGCGCCAGGCCCAGGCTGGGCTCGTCGAGCATCAGCAGGTCGGGGGCGGACATGAGCGCGCGTCCCACGGCCAGCATCTGGCGTTCGCCGCCCGAGAGCGTGCCTGCGAGCTGGACGCGGCGCTCCTGCAGGCGCGGGAAGATGCTGTAGACGTCGTCCAGGCGGCTGCGCCACTTCGCATTGCCCAGCCGCATCTGGCGGAAGCCCCCGAGCAGCAGGTTGTCTTCAACCGGCATGGTGCCGAACAGCTCGCGCTTCTCGGGCACCAGGGCCATGCCGTTCATCACGCGCTCTTCGAGCGTGAGGGTGCTGATGTCCTGCCCGCGGAACTCGATCGCGCCCTGGCCGGGCAGGATGCCCATGAGGGTGTTGAGCAGCGTGGACTTGCCCGCGCCGTTGGGGCCGATCACGGTGATCACGCCGCCGGCTTGCGCCTGCAGGTCGATGCCGTGCAGCACCACGGCGCGGCCGTAACCGGCGCGCAGGCCCTTGACTTGAAGAATGGGGTTGCTCATGTCTCGTGCCTCAGTGTTCCGTGCCCAGGTAGGCGGCGCGCACCTTGGGGTCCTGCTGCACCTGCTCGGGCGGACCCTGCGTGAGCAGGGTGCCGAATTCCATCACCACCAGGTGGTCGCAGATCTGCATCACCAGGTCCATGTCGTGTTCCACCAGCAGGATGCTCATGCCCTCGGCCTTGAGCTGGCGCAGCACGCCGGCCAGGGCCTGCTTCTCCTTGTGGCGCAGGCCGGCGGCGGGTTCGTCCAGCAGCAGCAGGGTCGGGTCGGCGCACAGGGCGCGCGCGATTTCCATCAGGCGCTGCGGGCCCATGGCCAGGTTGCCGGCCTGTTCGTGCAGGTACTCGCCCATGCCGATGCGCTCGAGTTGGCGCTGCGCCTCGCGGAACAGCTGGCGTTCCTCGGCGCGGTTGGCGCGCAGCATGGCGGGCAGCACGCCCTTGCGGCCGCGCGTGTGCGCGCCCAGGGCCACGTTCTCGAGCACCGTCATGTCCGGGATCATCTTCACGTGCTGGAAGGTGCGCGCCATGCCCAGTTGCGCGATGGCGCGCGAGGGCTTGCCGATCACGTTGCCACCCTGGAAGCGCACCTCGCCGCTGGTGGCGGGCAGCACGCCCGTGATCAGGTTGAAGGTGGTGGACTTGCCGGCGCCGTTGGGGCCGATCAGGCCGACGATCTGGCCGGCGTGGATCTGGAAGCTGATGTCGTTCACCGCCACCAGGCCGCCGAACTGCATGCGTGCCTTCTGCACGTCGAGCACCAGCTCGCCGGCGGCGGGTTTGGCGCGCTCGGGCAGGGCGGCGGCGTTCTGCCAGTCCACCGCGCGCGGCTTCGGCGCCTTGCCCTTGCCGACCACGGACCACAGGCCGTCGGGCAGGTACTTGAGCACCACCACCAGCGCGATGCCGAAGACGATCACCTCGTAGCTGCCGCTGGTGCCGATCAGGCGGGGCAGCAGCACCTGCAGCTGGTCTTCCAGCACGCGGATGAGGCCGGCGCCGACGATGGCGCCCCACACGTGGCCCACGCCGCCGATCACCGCCATGAACAGGTACTCGATGCCCATCTTCAGGCCGAAGGCCGAGGGGTTCACCGTGCGCTGGAAGTGCGCGAGCAGCCAGCCCGCCACCGAGGCGAACAGCGCGGCCAGCACGAACATGGTGACCTTGTAGCGGAAGGTGTTGATGCCCATCGCCTCGGCCATCTGCGAGCCGCTCTTGAGCGAGCGCATGGCGCGGCCCGCGCGCGAGTCCAGCAGGAACATCAGCGCGGCCACGAAGGCCAGCAGGATGACCCAGGTCAACACGAAGAAGGCGCGGCCCTGGCCGATGTCGAAGCCGCCGATGGACAGGCTCTTGATGCCCAGCAGACCGTCGTACTTGCCCAGCGCGTCCAGGTTGCCCATGAGGTAGTACAGCGACAGGCCCCAGGCGATGGTGGCCAGCGGCAGGTAGTGGCCCGACATGCGCAGCGTGATCAGGCCCACGATGAGCGCGCTGCCGGCGGTCAGCGCCATGCCGATGAACAGCGTGATCCAGGGCGACACGCCCAGGTTGAGCGTGAGCCAGGCCGTGGTGTAGGCGCCGATGCCGACGAAGGCCGCCTGGCCGAACGAGGTGAGGCCGCCCACGCCGGTGAGCAGGATCAGGCCCAGCACCGTCATGCTGTAGATGCCGATGTAGTTGAGCTGTGTGACCCAGAAATCGGGCAGGGGCGCGAGCGCAAGCAACGGGATCGCGACGGCCAGGATCAGCAGGCCCAGGTTTTGATTTTTTGGCATGTCAGTGGTCCTCGTCGGAGTGCTTGCTGCGCAGCGAGCGGAACAGCAGGACCGGAAGAATGAGCGTGAAGACGATGACCTCCTTGAAGGCGCTGGCCCAGAAGGAGCCGAAGGCCTCGATCACGCCCACGCCCAGGGCCGCGACCAGCGCGCCCGGGTAGCTTGCCAGGCCGGCCGCCACGGCGGCCACGAAGCCCTTGAGGCCGATGAGGAAGCCCGAGTCGTAGAACACCGTGGTGGTCGGGCCGATCAGCAGGCCCGAGAGCGCGCCGATGAAGGCCGCCATGGTCATGGTCAGCTGGCCGGAGGCTTGTGAGGAGATGCCCATCAGGCGGGCACCGGTGCGGTTGACGGCGATGGCGCGCAGCGCCTTGCCGCGCAGCGAACGCTCGAAGTAGAGCCAGAGCATGACGATGAGGGCCACCGTCGCCGCGAAGGTGATGATGGCCTGACCCGACAGCATGACGGGGCCGATGGCGTAGCGCGCGTCCCAGAACGCCGGGTTGCGGAAGCCCTCGGCGCCGAAGAACAGCAGGCCCAGGCCGGTCAAGGCGAAGTGCACGCCGACCGACACGATCAGCAGCACCAGCGGCGTGGAGCTCTCCAGCGACTGGTAGGCCACGCGGTACACCAGCGGGCCGTACACGGTGACCACCGCCACGCTGAGCACCGCCTGCACCCACAGCGGGAACTGCTGCGGCGCGGCCCAGATGGCGACGAGAGAGACGACAACGGGCAAGGCGAGCGTGCGCGCGGCCGCCTTGACGGCGATCAGCGCATTGCGCTGGTGCTGCCAACGGCCGAACAGCTCCATGAGCGCGGCCACGCTGGCCAGCAGCAACAGCAGCCACACGGTGCCGGGCACCTTGCCGGTCTGGAAGATGGCCAGGGTGAGCGCGCCGTAAGCGACGAACTCCCCCTGGGGAATGAAGATGATCCGGGTGACGGTGAACACCAGGACGATGGCCAGGCCCAGCAGCGCGTACACCGCACCGTTGGTCAGACCATCCAACGCCAGGATGCTGGCGATTGAGAAATCCATAAAAGCCTCAGCGCAAGAAAGAGACACTCTCGAACAGGGACACCGAGGGTCCGGCTCCGCCGGCCCCAGGTGTCGTCCCCCCTCGAAGCGCCGAAGGCGCGCCACAGAGGGGGGAAGCCGCGTCAGCGGCGCAGGGGGGTGTTACTCGACTTTGAACTTGCCGTCGACGACTTTCAGCATCACGCCCGTTTCGTTCGTGAAGCCCCAGTGGTCGTCCTTGGTCCAGTTCATCACGCCGTGCGCGAACACGGTGCGGCCCATGGTTTCGAGTGCGTCGCGCAGACCGGCGCGGAACTCGGGCGTACCGGGCTTGGCGGTCTTCAGTGCGATCGGCACGGCCTTGTTCAGTGCGATGGCAGCGTCGTAGGCGTGCCCCGCGAACTGGTTGCGCATGCCTGGGCCGACCAGCTTCTCGTAGTTGGTGACGAAGTCCATCGCCTGCTTCTTGGACGGGTGGTTGTCAGGCAACTGTTCGGCGATCACAGCCGGACCGGAGACCACGAAGGAGCCTTCCACGTCCTTGCCACCGATGCGCACCAGGTCGGGCGTGGCGGCAGCGTGCGTCTGGTAGATCTTGCCCTTGTAGCCGCGCTCGACGATGGCCTTGTGCGGCATGGCCGCACCCGAGCCGGTCGCCACCACCAGGATCGCATCGGGGTTGGCGGCGGTGAGCTTGAGCGCCTGCGGCGTCACGCTGGTGTCGGCGCGCGCGAAGCGCTCGGCGGCCACGATCTTCATGCCGGCCTTCTCGGCCAGCGGCGTCATGGCCTTGAGCCACAGCTCGCCGTAGGCGTCGGTGTAGCCCAGGAAGCCGATGGTCTTGATGCCCTGCTTCTTCATGTGCTCGACCACGGCGAAGCCCATCACATCGTTGCCCTGCGGCAGGCGGAACAGCCATTGGTCGGCACCGGGCGGCACGCCCACGGGCGAAGCGGCCAGTTGCACGGTCTTGGCTTCAGCTGCCACCGGGGCGATGGCCGCGGCCACCGGGGTGAGGGTCGAACCGATGATGACGTCGACCTTGTCGTCGGTCACCAGGCGGCGTGCGTTGGCAGCGCCCTTGCCCGGGTCGCTCGCGTCGTCCAGGATGATCAGGTTGACCTTCTCGCCGCCAATGGTGGGCGGAAACAGCTTGAACTGGTTCTGCATCGGAATGCCCAGGCCGGAGCCCGGGCCCGTGAGCGAGAGGATCACGCCGACGTTGATGTCGGCCAGCGCCGTGGTGCTGGCCAGGGCCGTGACGGCCACGGCGACGAGGGTTTTGACGGCTTTCATTCGAGTCTCCTTCTGGGGTGGTGAAAAGGGAAAGGGCAGGGAAAACGCAGGTTCAGGAACAGAGGGCCTTGATGTCCTCGGGCACGGGAATGGCCTTGATGCGCTCGGGCGCCTCGGGCGGGTGGATCACGAAGGCGCGCGTCTCGGTGCCTTCGCAGAGCACCTCGTCCCCGCGTTTCACCACGTGCCGGTGCATGAACACCTTCTCGCGCCACTCGGTCACGCTGGTGTGGATCTGCAGGCGCTCGCCGTAGGTGGCGGGGCGGCTGAACTTGGTGTGGATCTCCAGCAGAGGCGTGCCCACGATGCCGCGCGTCTTGACCAGCTCGCGCCAGGGCGGCACGCCGCACTTGACGAAGAAGTTCAGCGAGGACGCGTCCATCCACTTCGAGAAATTCGGAAAGAAGACGATGCCGGCGGGGTCGCAGTCGCCGAACATCACTTCCACTTCGTAAACAACCACTTTGCTCATGCCAAATTACTTTCGATCGAGGTGTCTGCTACCAGGATGCCGCGGAACCGGCTTTGCCGGGCCGCTGGCATCGCCCCCTTGAGGGGGTGACGCGCCGAAGGTGCGGCGCAGGGGGGCGTCATCTTGGGGCCATGCGGAGTGCGCCATCGAGGCGGATCACTTCGCCGTTGAGGTGCGTGTTGGTGACGATGTGCGCGGCGAGCTGGGCGAACTCTTCGGGCTTGCCCAGGCGCGGCGGGAAGGGGATGCTGGCGGCCAGCGACTGCTGCACCGGCTCGGGCAGCTGCTTCATCAGCGGCGTGCTGAACAGGCCGGGCGCGATGGTGCAGACGCGGATGCCGTGCTGCGCGAGGTCGCGCGCCATCGGCAGCGTCATGCCCACCAGGCCACCCTTGGAGGCGCTGTAGGCCTGCTGGCCGATCTGGCCGTCGAACGCGGCCACGCTGGCGGTGAACACCATCACGCCGCGCTCGCCGTCTTCCAGCGCATCCAGTTTGGCGCAGGCGGCGGCGAACAGGCGGCTGGCGTTGTAGGTGCCGATCAGGTTGACGTTGATGACCTTGGCGAAGTCTTCCAGCGGCGCGGGGCTGCCGTCCTTGGCGACCACGCGCTTGGCCGAGCCGATGCCGGCGATGTTCATCAGGATGCGCGCCGGGCCGTGGGCGGCGGCGGCCTGGTCGATCGCGGCCTGCAGGCTCTCGGTGTTGGTGATGTCGCACAGCAGCGCCACGCCGCCGATGTCGGCCGCCACGCGCTTGGCGTTGTCCAGGTTCACATCGAGCACGGCGACCTTGGCGCCCAGGCGCGCGAGTTCGCGCGCGGTGGCCTCGCCCAGGCCCGAGCCACCACCGGTGACGAGGGCCGCGTGTCCTTGAATGTTCATAGAGGTCTCCTTCTTCTCTGGTTTCAGGCGTTCGGATTTTGAATCAGGAGGGCCATGCCCTGGCCACCGCCCACGCAGGCGCTGGAGATGCCGTAGCGCTGGCCGCTGCGCTGCAGTTCGCGCGCCAGCGTGAGCGTCAGGCGCACGCCGGTGGCGGCGAGCGGGTGGCCCAGCGCGATCGCGCCGCCGTTGACGTTGAGCTTGTCCAGCTCCATGCCGAGCTCGCGTGCCACCGCCAGGGTCTGCGCGCCTTGCGCTTCGTTCACCTCGAAGCGCGCGATGTCGCTCAGCTTCAGGCCGGTGCGCTCCAGCAGCAGGCGGATGGCCGGCGCGGGGCCGATGCCCATGATCTCGGGCGGCACGCCCACGGCGGCGGCGGCGACCACGCGGGCCAGCGATTGCTTGCCGTTCGCCTTCGCGTAGGCGCCGGAGGCGACCACGCAGGCCGCGGCGGCGTCCACCAGGGCCGAGCTGTTGCCACCGGTCTGCACACCGCCATCGAACACGGGTTTGAGTTTGGCCAGCACCTCCACCGGCGAGAGGCGCGGGTGGGTGTCGGTGGCCACCTCGGTGAGCTTGCCTTGCAGCTTGATGCCGCGCGCCTTGTAGCCCGCGAGCTCGAACTTCTCGGTCACCACCGGCACGATCTCACCGGCGAGAAAACCGCTTTCCTGCGCGGCCACGGCCTTGGCGAACGAGGCCGAAGCGAAGGCGTCCACGTCCTCGCGCGCGATGCCGTACTTCTTCGCCAGGTTCTCGGCGGTCTGGATCATGTTGATGCCGGCCGCCGGGTCCTTCAGCGCTTCCCACATGTAGTCTTTGAAACCCACCGGCGCGCCCAGCTTGAAGCCGGTGCGGTGGTCGAAGGCGGCGATGGGGTTGCGCGTCATGCTCTCGGTGCCCACCACCAGCGCGGCCTCGCAGGCGCCGCCCTGGATGTGTTCGCCGGCCTGGCGGAACAGCTCGAAGCCGGTGCCGCAGATGCGCTGCGCCATGATGGCCGGCACCTCCACCGGCACGCCGGCGTACAGGCCGATGTGGCGCGGCAGGAAGAACTGGTCGAAATCGCCGGGCGCCATGTTGCCCGTGACCACCGAGCCGATGTGCTCGCCCGGCACGCCCGCGCGCGCCAGCGCTTCGCGCGCGGCCTTGATGCCCAGGTCGGTGGGCGAGATGTGGCCGAGCGCGCCGCAGTAGTCCACCAGGGGGGTGCGCACGCCGTCGAGCAGCCAGACGTCGTCGAACGCGTTGAAGAATCCTCGGGAAGCCATGTCGTCTTTCGTTTATTCGGGTTTCAGGATGGCGTGCAGCGTGTCGGCGTGCAGGCGCTCCACGGTCTCGGCCCGGTGGGCCAGCACCGCGCGCTGGTTGATCGAGCCCTTGTCGGTGATCTCGCCGCGGTCGATGGTGGGCGGGTCGGCCAGCAGGCACAGGCGCGCGATGCGGCTGGCGCTGCCGGTGGACGTCTTGGCCAGTTCGGTCACTACGCGCTGGAAATGCGCGAGCACGGGCGCGCTGTTGAGCACCTCGTGCAGCGAGGCCTCGGCGCCCAGGCCGCTGAGCGCGCGCACCGCGCCGGTGGGGAACACCATGGCGCCGACTTCCTTCATGTTCAGGCCGGTGAGCACCACGTCCTGGATGTAGGGCGCGCCGGCGGCGATGATCTTGGCGCGCAGCGGGCCCACGCTCACGAAGGTGCCGGTGGCGAGCTTGAAGTCTTCGGCGATGCGGCCGTCGAATTTCAGGCCTTGGTGGATGTCGGTCTCGTCGATCCACTTCACCGCGTCGCCGGTCTTGAAGAAGCCTTCTTCGTCGAAGGACTCGGCGGTCTCCGCCGGCATGCGCCAGTAGCCCGGCGTGATGTTCGGGCCCTTGTAGCGCACCTCCGTCTTGCCGTCGGTGTCGACCAGTTTGAGCACCAGGCCCGGCGTGGGCAGGCCCAGGTCGCCGGCCTTCACGTTGGCGCTGGTCACGTACAGGCCGAACGGGCCCGACTCGGTCATGCCCAGGCCCGTGCCCATGACGATGCGTTCGCCGATCTCCTGTTCCTGCACCGCGTGCAGGGCGTCCCACACCGGCTGGGCCAGCGCGGCGCCCGCGTAGAAGAACATGCGCACGCGAGAGAGCAGGGTCTTGCGCAGGGCCTCGTCGGTCTTCATCGCGTTGGCAATCGCCTCGAAACCCGTGGGCACGTTGAAGTACACCGTGGGCGCGATCTCGCGCAGGTTGCGCAGCGTCTCGTCCATCAGCGCGGGCGTGGGTTTGCCGTCGTCGATGTAGAGCGTGCCGCCGTGGTACAGCACCATGCCGACGTTGTGGTTGCCGCCGAAGGTGTGGTTCCAGGGCAGCCAGTCCACCAGCACCAGCGGGTTCTCGGCCAGCACCGGCATCGACTCCGTCATCTGCTGCTGGTTGGCGCACCACATGCGCTGCGTGTTGATCACGGCCTTGGGCATCTTGGTCGAGCCCGAGGTGAAGAGGAACTTGGTGATGGTGTCCGGGCCGGTGGCGGCCATGGCGGCGTCCACCGCCGGTGTGGCCTCGGTGGCCAGCAGCGAGGCGAACGAGGTGGTGGCACGGCCGGGCACGCTGCCCTCGGTCGTCACCAGCTCCACGTCGGCCCCCAGCGTGGCCAGCATGGCGCGGCTGTAGCGCTGCGCGTCGGCGGCGAACACCAGGCCGGGCGTGAGCGTCTTCACCACGTGGTGCAGCTTGTCGAAGTCCTGGCTCACCAGCGAGTAGGCCGGCGAGGTCGGGCAGTAGGCGATGCCGGCGTAGACGCAGCCCAGCGCGAGCAGCGCATGCTCCAGGTCGTTCTCGCTCAGGATCAGCACCGGCTTGTCGGCGGACAGGCCGCGGTTCAGCAGGCCCTGGCCGATGCGGCGCGCCGCGTCGAGCGCCTGCGCGAAGCTGATGTGGCGCCAGTCGCCCGTGGTGCCGTCGGCGTTCTTCGCGCGGCGCGCGAACACGGTCTGGTCGGGGCGCGTGCGGGCCCAGTGCACCAGCCGGTCGGTGATGCGACCGGGGAAGGCGGGCAGGTCCTGCTGCGCGCTCAGGTAGTGCACGCCGGTGTCGCCGTCGCGCAGCGTGGCGCGGGTGACACCGAAGGTCAGGGGCCGGTAACGGGCGGCCGTGGCGGGGTTCTGGCTCATGTCTCTCTCGGGCTTTTTCTTTATCGATCAGTTTCTCGAGTCGCGTGTCTCATTCCAGAGATGCCGCGGAACCGGCTTTGCCGGGCCGCTGGCATCGCCCCCCTCCGGGGGGTGACGCCGAAGGCGGCGCGGGGGGAGCGACGTCAGTCGCGTTGCACTTTGTTCGCGCGGCCTTCCAGGAAGGCGCGCACGCGTTCCTTGGCCTCGGGGGCGTTCTGCACGATGGCGGCCATCAGCGCTTCGGTGAAGAAGCCCTGGTCGGCCGGTTGTTCGGCGATGCGCGGCAGGGCGTGCATCAGCGCGTAGTTGGTCAGCGGTGCGTTGCCGGCGATGCGCGTGGCCAGCTCCATGGCTTTTTCCAGCGCCGTGCCTTCGGGCACCAGGTACTGCGCCAGGCCGATGCGTTCACCGTCCTCGGCCTTGTAGACGCGGCCGGTGAACATCATGTCGGCCATGCGCGCGGCGCCGATCAGGCGCGGGATGCGCACCGAGCCGCCACCGCCCACGAAGATGCCGCGCGAGCCTTCGGGCAGCGCGAAGAAGGACGAGGCGTCGGCCACGCGGATGTGGCAGGCGCTGGCCAGCTCCAGGCCGCCGCCGACCACCGCGCCGTGCAGCGCCGCGACCACCGGCACCGGGCCGTGCTGCACGCACTCCAGCGCGGCGTGCCACATGCGCGAGTGGTGCAGGCCCTGGCCGGCGTCGCGTTCCTGCAGTTCGGAGAGGTCCAGGCCGGCGCAGAAGTGCTCGCCCGCGCCGTGGATCACGGCGGCGCGCACGCCTTGCGGCATGCCCTGGAAGATGTCGCGCAAGGCGAGGATCAGGCCGTCGTTGAGCGCGTTGCGCTTGGCGGGCCGGTTCAGCGTGATGACCGCGATTTCGGACGATTCGCCTTGCAGGCTCAGGCTGATGTCGGTGGAATGGATGGGCATGAGGCAGGAAGGGCTTGCTTGAAGTGAGGTCGCATTATTGTTATAAACAATAACCAAAACAAGCGCACCGGTCGAAAACGACCCCCGTGTTTACCCTAGGTAAAGAGACACCCATGGACCACAAGAACCTTCTCGCGATCGACATCCATACCCATGCGGAGGTGAGCTGTCGCAACCCCTTCGACAACTACGGCGAGGAGTACGACCGCGCGGCCGACAAGTACTTCGGCAGCAACCGCCGGCCCACCATCGCCGAGACCATCGCCTACTACCGCGAGAAGAAGATCGGCCTGGTGATGTTCACGGTGGACAGCGAGTCGAAGCTCGGCCGCCGGCGCATTCCCAACGAAGAGATTGCGCAGGCCGCGCGCGAGAACAGCGACATGATGATCGCCTTCGCCAGCATCGACCCGCACAAGGGCAAGATGGGCGCGCGCGAGGCCGAGCGGCTGATCGCGGAAGAGGGCGTCAAGGGCTTCAAGTTCCACCCCACGGTGCAGGGCTACCACCCCTACGACAAGATGGCCTGGCCGATCTACGAGGTGATCAACGCGCACAAGCTGCCCGCGATCTTCCACACCGGGCACAGCGGCATCGGCTCGGGCATGCGCTGCGGCGGCGGCCTGCGGCTGGAGTACAGCAACCCCATGCACCTGGACGACGTGGCGATCGATTTCCCCGACATGCAGATCGTCATGGCCCACCCCAGCTTCCCGTGGCAGGACGAGGCGCTCAGCGTGGCCACGCACAAGCCCAACGTGTGGATCGACCTCTCGGGCTGGAGCCCGAAGTACTTCCCGAAGCAGCTGGTGCAGTACGCCAACACGCTGCTGAAGGACCGCGTGCTGTTCGGCAGCGACTACCCGCTGATCACGCCCGAGCGCTGGATGAAGGACTTCGAGGTCGCCGGTTTCAAGCCCGAGGTGATGCCCGGCATCCTGAAGGGCAACGCGGTGCGCCTGCTGGGGCTGGATGCCTGAGGCCGCGCCCATGCAGGCCTTCACCACGCTGGCCGACATCGAACGGCTGGAGCAGACCCCGCGCGAACAGACCGCGCCGCACCGCAGTCCGTATGCGCTGATCCGCGCCACGGCGCAGCGTTTCCCCGAGCGCGAGGCGTTCCGCTTTCTGCCCGACGCCGATCTCGCCACCGAGCCCCGCCGCATCAGCTACCGCGCGCTGCTGGCCGACATCCACCGCGCGGCCAACCTGTTCCGCTCGCTGGGCGTGGGGCCGGACGACGCGGTGGCGCTGCTCGCGCCCAACCTGCCCGAGGCGCATGCGGTGCTCTGGGGCGCGCAGCTCGCGGGCCGCGTGTGTCCCATCAACTACCTGCTGCAGCCCGATCACATCGCGGCCTTGCTGAAAGCCTCGAACGCCAAGCTGCTGGTCGCGCTCGGGCCCAACGGCGAGCTCGCGGTGTGGCCGGTGGCCGAGCAGGTGGTGCGGCACCATGCGCTGCCGCTGATCCAGATCCGCGTGGGCGAGTCCACCGCGCCCGAGGTGCCGGTGCTGCAGGACCTGCTCGCCGCGCAGCCCGAGGCGCTGGGCTTCGAGCCCGACCTGAACCCCGACCGTGTGGTGGCCTTGTTCCACACCGGCGGCACCACGGGCGCGCCCAAGCTCGCGCAGCACACCCAGGGCAACGAGGCGCACACGGCCTGGTTCGCCCACGCCTTCTACGACCTGGACGAACACGCGGTGGAGGTCAACGGCTTTCCGCTGTTCCACGTGGCCGGCGCCTTCGTCTATGGCCTGGCTTTGCTCGCGGTGGGCGCGCGGCAGGTGCTGCCCACGCTCAGCGGCATGCGCAACACCGGCTTCGTGCAACGCTACTGGCGGTTCTGCGAGCGCGAGCGGGTGACGCACCTGGCCTGCGTGCCCACTGTGCTCGCGGCCCTGATGGGCGTGCCGGTGGACGCGGACATCACCACCGTGCGCGCGGCCTACACCGGTGGCTCACCGCTGCCGTCCGAACTCGCGCAACGCTTCGAAGCCGCCACCGGCATCGCCGTGCGCAACATCCTGGGCATGACCGAGTGCGCGGGGCTGGTGAGCATCGAGCCCTTGCGGGGGCCACGCACGCCCGGCTCGGCCGGGCTGCGCCTGCCTTACACCGAGGTGCATGCCGTGCCCTGGCGCGACGGCGAGGCCCAACTCGCCGAACGCTGCGCGGCGGGCGAGACCGGCGTGCTGGTGCTGCGCGGCCCGCACGTGAGCCCGGGCTACACCGACGCGGCGCGCAACGCCGGGATGTTCGAGCAGGGCTGGATCGTCACCGGCGACCTGGGCCACCTCGACGAGGCCGGCCGCATCCACATCACCGGCCGCGCGAAGGACGTGATCATCCGCGGCTCGCACAACATCGACCCCGGCCTGGTGGAAGACGCGTTCCTCGCGCACCCCGCCGTGGCCCTGTGCGCCGTGGTGGCCGAGCCCGATGCCTACGCGGGCGAGGTGCCGGTGGCCTTCGTGACGCTCAAGCCGGGTACGACGCTGCTTGCCGATGAGTTGCTGGCGCTGGTTGCGCCGCAGGTCTACGAACGGCCGGCGGTGCCCAAACGCGTGGTGCTGCTCGAGGCCTTGCCCATGACCGCGATCGGCAAGGTGTTCAAGCCCGAGCTGCGGCTGCGCGCGATCGAGATCAAGCTGGCCGAGGCGCTGCGCGAATGGGCGCCCGGTGTGCCGGCCCGCGTGCAGGCGCTGGAGCGGGGCGGGCGGCAGTGCGCGGTGATCACCGTGTCCGGTCCGCGCGACGAAGCGCTGCGCGAGCGCCTCATGCAAGGTCTCGCGGCCATGGCCGTCGAGACCGAGCTGCGCTTCGACTGAGCGAGGGCTACCAGCCGCCGCGCGTGAGCCAGCGCTCGACCTGATCGAGCTTGTCCACGCCCCAGAAGGGTTCGCCGTCCACCACCACGGTGGGCGAGCCGAACACGCCGGCTTGCAGCGACGCGTCGACCATCGCGCGCAGCAGCGACGCGGCTTCGTCGCCCGCGGCCGCCTCGGCCACGGCATCGGCCGACAAACCCTCGGGCAGGGCGAGGCCGCGCAGGGCTTCGGGCGTGGAAAGGTCCTGGCCCTCGCCCCAATAGGCCGCGTAGATCGCGTGAGCCAGCGCGGCCGCGTGGGCCGGCTGGTGCTGCTTCACCCAGGCGAAGGCGCGCGCGCAGGGCAGGGGGTTCATCACCGGGTCGTTCGGCTGGCGCTTCATCGGGAGGCCGTGTTCGCGCGCGTGGCGCAGCACGTCGCGCGCGGTGTAAGGGCCCTTCAGGGGCGTGTCCATCAAGGGCTTGAGGCCCATCACCTTCATCACCGACACGCCCAGCAGCATGGCGCGCCAGTCCACCGCGCGGCCGTGGCGCGCGGCCAGGGCCTCGATGCGCAGCGAGGCGAAGTAGCCGTAGGGCGAGATGAAGTCGAAGTGGAACTGGATCGGTGAGCTCATGGGAGAGGGCGAGCGATCAAAAACCGCCTAGCAGGTTTCATAACAAGATGGAATAGCTGTTTGTACCTAAACAGGCTGGCGCGGGGCGCGCGATGGCTGCACAGTGTGCCTCTTGTGCCTGACGCGGCACATGTCATGTCCTGGCCGCCCTTCAGGGGGTGGACCGCACGGATTTCGTTTTTCTCTCCTTCCCCCTTTCTCTCAGGAGCATCTCCATGACATTCCTTCGACGCCGCAACGCCATCGTGGCGATGGCTGCCCTTGGCGCGGCCACCCTGGCGGGCAGCGCCCTGGCGCAGCAGACCGTGACGCTGCGCCTGCACCAGTTCCTGCCGCCGACGGCGCCCATCCCCGCCCTGGCCATCGTGCCGTGGGCGAAGAAGGTCGAGGCGGAGTCGGGTGGCCGCATCAAGGTGCAGCTGTTCCACTCGATGTCCATGGGTGGTTCGCCGCCGCAGCTGTTCGACCAGGTGCGCGATGGCGTGGTGGACATTTCCTGGACGGTGCTGGGCTACACGCCGGGCCGTTTCAACAAGGCCGAGGTGTTCGAGCTGCCGTTCATGAGCGGCAAGGCCGAGCCGGCGTCGCGCGCGTTCCACGAGTTCGTGGAGAAGCACGCGGCCGATGAATTCAAGGACGTGAAGCTGCTGGCGGCGCACACGCACGGCCCGGGCCTCTTCCACACGAAGGAGCCGCTGACGAAGCTGGAAGACCTGAAGGGCAAGAAGGTGCGCGGTGGTTCGCGCGTGATCAGCAACATGCTGCTGAAGCTGGGCGCGACGCCGGTGGGCATGCCGGTGCCGGCGGTGACGGAGGCGATGACCAAGGGTGTGATTCAGGGCACGACGATTCCGTGGGAGGTGGTGCCTTCGCTGAAGATCGCGGAGATCGTGAAGAACCACACCACGTTCTCGGGCCCACAGGGTTTGTTCACGCAGACGTTCGCGCTGACGATGAACCGCAACAGCTACGACAAGCTGCCGGCGGATCTGAAGAAGGTGATCGACGCGAATTCGGGTGTGGAGACGGCGGCGTTGTTCGGTCGCGCGATGGACGAGGGTGACCGCATGGGTCTGGCGTCGGCGACGAAGCTGGGCAACAAGGTGGTGACCTTGGACGCTGCTGAAACCAAGCGTTGGCAGGCGACGGCGGCGGCTGTGGAGGCCGACTGGGTGAAGGAAGTGCAGGCCAAGAACATCGACGGCGCGAAGCTGGTTTCCGAGGCCCGTGCTTTGATTGCCAAGCACAGCAAGTAATTCAAGTTTTCGTTGAATGGCTTGGGCCGCTCGTTTCCGGGCGGCCTTTTTTGTGCCTGCCTGGTGGGTAAGGTCGGGTGGTCCGGGCAGGCTGGCGCCGGCCGCTCGCGGGCGACTGCCCGGGTCCGCCCACATCACTTCGTCAACACGGGGTGGGCGCGCAAGCTTTTGTGGCAACCGCGAATGGGGCCAACGCCCTCCTGCCCGGACCACCCGCCCCACGACATGCGTGGGCACGCCAAGCTCGGTGTGCCTGCGCTTCTTGCGGGACAGTGGCGATGCCCGAATGCGCAGGCCCCCATTCGCGGTTGCCACAGAGGGTGCGCGCCGACAGTGGTGTTGACGAAGGGGTTTTCGCGCACCCGGGCAGACGCCCGCGAGCAGGGCCGAAGCAGGCGGGCGTCGCCACTGGCCTGACGCGAGGTCCCCGCCTGAAACGCAGCGAGAGAAAAACCTCAGCCCCAAACCTCCCGAGCCGTTTCCACAACGAGGGCCAGTTTGCGACGCTGATCCTCCACAGCGATGTTGTTCCCATGCACGGTCGAAGAGAACCCGCACTGAGGCGACAGACACATCTGCTCCAGCGGCGCGTACTTGGCCGCCTCATCGATGCGCCGCTTCAGATCGTCCTTGCTCTCCAGCTGACCGAACTTCGTCGTCACCAGCCCCAGCACCACGACCTTGCCCTTGCTCAAAAAACGCAAAGGCCGGAAATCCCCCGAACGATCGTCGTCGTACTCCAGGAAAAACGCATCCAGCTTCATCTCCGACAACAACGCCTCCGCCACCGGCTCGTAGTTCCCCGCCGCCGCGTGCGTGCTCTTGAAATTGCCCCGGCACAAATGCATCGCCAGCGTCATCCCCGCCGGCTTGTGCGCCACCACCTTGTTGATGAAACCCGCATACCGGTGCGGCAACTCGTTCGGATCGTCCCCCCGCTGCCGCGCCGCCTCGCGCATGCGCTCATCGCACAGATACGCCATGTTCGTGTCGTCCATCTGCACGTAGGTGCAACCCGCGTCCGCCAGACTCTGCAACTCCTCGCCATACGCCTTCGCCACATCGTCGTAGAACACCGGGTCCAGCTCCGGGTAGGCCTCCTTGCTGATCCCCGCGCGCCCACCCCGGAAATGCAACATCGTCGGCGACGGAATCGTCACCTTCGGCGTCACCGGCGCGGGCAGACCCAAAGCCGCCACCTGCGCCTTCAGGTACTCGAAGTCCGCCAGCTGAATGTTCTTCGCGTGCCGCACCTTGTCGATCACGCGGATCACCGGCGGCGCCAGCTCCTCCGTGCCGTCCGGCTTGCGGATCGTCACCGGAATGTCCGTCTTCACACCGCCCAGCTGCTCCAGGAAATCGATGTGGAAATACGTGCGGCGGAACTCGCCGTCCGTGATCGACTGCAGGCCCACATCGGCCTGGAACTTCACGATCTCGGTGATCGCCCGGTCCTCCACCTCGCGCAGCTGCGCCGCGCTGATCTCGCCCTTGGCCTTTTTCTCGCGGGCTTCGAGCAGGTAGGCCGGTCGCAGAAAACTGCCGACGTGGTCGGCGCGGAACGGGGCATGGGTGCGCAGGCTCATGGTGGAAAACGTCCTCGGGTCGTTGGGTTCTGAAAATGGGGTGAAGGCGCACTTTGCCAGCCTTCAATGCATACATAAACCTATGGAAAACCCCGATTCGATGGCAAATCGCTTGAAAAATGGCGGTTTCTGTATACATTGCGTATCCCATGACCTTGGACGCCACCACCCTGTCCCCGCCCGAGCCCGTGGGCTCCGCCACCGAGAGCGCGCAGGTGCGCGCCCTGCTGCAGCTGCGCGAACTCATCCTCTCGGGTGAGCTGGCTGGCGGCTCGCGCATCGCCGAACTGGCCATCGTGGAGCGCCTGGGCGTTTCGCGCACCCCCATCCGCGCCGCGCTGATGCGGCTGGAGCAGGAAGGCCTGCTCGAAGCCCTGCCCAACGGCGGTTACGTGGTGCAGACCTTTTCCGAGCGCGACATCGCCGACGCGATCGAGCTGCGCGGCACGCTCGAAGGCCTGCTGGCCCGGCTGGCGGCCGAGCGCGGCGCGCCCGGCGCGGTGCTGCTCGAAGCCCGGCAATGCCTCAACCGCCTGGACACCGTGCTCGCCGTGCCCGCGCTCGACGACAAGGGCTTTTCCGACTACGTGGCGCTCAACAGCCAGTTCCATGCCCTGGTCTGGGAAATGGCCGACAGCCCCACCATCGCGCGCCAGCTGGACAAAGTGCTCACCCTGCCGTTCGCCTCGCCCTCGGGCTTCGTCGTGATGCAGGCCCATTCCCAGCGCGCGCGCGACATGCTGGTGGTGGCGCAGGACCAGCACCGCCAGGTGCTCGACGCCATCGAACAGCGCGAAGGCACGCGCGCCGAGGCCATCATGCGCGAGCACTCCCGCCTCGCCCAGCGCAACCTGCGCGAGGTGCTGGCCGGCCACGCCACGGTGCACGCGCCGGCCTCCATGCCGGCCATCAAGCTCATCCGCCGCCGCTGAGGCGGGCGACAACCCGAAGGTTTCATAGAAAAACGGCATAGCTGAAAGTCGGTTATCTGGCTGGCGGAGATGCCGGTGGCCATGCACAGTGTGGGCAAGACGTTCTTCAAGCCTGCCGGAAGTCGGAGTGCGCCCACACGCTACCGACCCGGCGAACACAAGGAACTGGAGACAAGCATGAGATTCATCCAACGCCGAACCGCCTTGCTGGCCGTGGGTGCCCTCGCTGGCGCCCTGATGGCGGGCAACGCCATGGCCCAGCAGCAGGTCACGCTGCGGCTGCACCAGATGCTGCCGCAGCAGGCCACCATCCCGGCGCGCGCGCTCATCCCCTGGGCGCAGAAGGTGGAGGCCGAGTCGGGCGGCAAGATCAAGGTCCAGCTGTTCCATGCCATGGCCCTGGGCGGCGCGCCCCCGCAGCTGTACGACCAGGCCCGCGACGGCGTGGTGGACCTGACCTGGACCGTGCTGGGCTACACCCCGGGCCGCTTCAACAAGTCCGAAGTCTTCGAACTGCCCTTCATGAGCGGCTCGGCCGAGGAGTCCTCGCGCGCCTTTCAGGAATACGTCGAGAAGTTCGCCGCCGACGAATTCCGCGAGGTCAAGCTGATCGCGGTGCACACCCACGGCCCCGGCCTGTTCCACACCAAGACGCCGGTGACCGGCCTGGAAAGCCTGCGTGGCATGAAGGTGCGCGGGGGCTCGCGCGTCATCAACAACATGCTCACCAAGCTGGGCGCCACGCCCGTGGGCATGCCGGTGCCGGCCGTGACCGACGCCCTGTCCAAGGGCACCATCGACGGCACCACCATCCCCTGGGAAGTCACGCCCTCGCTCAAGGTCACGGAGCTGGTGAAGAACCACACCACCTTCGCCGGCAAGCAGGGCCTGTACACCCAGACCTTCGCGTTCTCCATGAACCGCGCCAGCTACGAGAAGCTGCCGCCCGACCTGAAGAAGGTGATCGACGCCAACTCCGGCATCGAGACCGCCGCCCTGTTCGGCAAGGCCATGGACGACGGCGACAAGGCCGGCCGCGAGATCGCCGAGAAGGCCAAGAACAACATCGTGGCGCTCGACGCGGCCGAGACGCAGCGCTGGCGCCGCACCGCGGCCACGGTCGAGACCGACTGGGTCAACGAAATGAAGGGCAAGAACATCGACGGGGCCAAACTCCTGTCGGAAGCGCGTGCGCTGATCGCGAAGTACCAGCGATAATCCCGCACCCCCACGGGACGGCCCTCCTGGCCGTCCCTCTACTGAGTGACCGATTCGCTTTCGCTGTGCTCAGCGGACGTGAATTGGTCGTTTTTTTGAAGGTGACAAGTTTGAAAGTGCTGTCTTTATTGGCCAGGTTCTGCGCCATCCTGGCCGGGGTCCTGCTCACGGTGATCACCATCATCACCTGCTTCAGCCTGATCGGCCGCAACACCATCGGCGTCACGCTGGTGGGTGACTACGAGCTGACCGCCGTCACCGCGGGCGCGGCGGTCGCGCTCTTCATGCCCTGGTGCCAACTCAAGCGCGAGAACATCATCGTCGACTTCTTTACCGCCAAGGTGTCCGAGGCCGGCATCGCGCGCCTGGACCGCTTCGGCAGCCTGCTGCTGGCCTTCCTGATGTTCGCGCTGGCGTGGCGCACCGCCATCGGCGGCATGAGCGCCTACGCCTCCCAGACCACCACCATGATGCTCGGCTTTCCTGAATGGATCACCTACGCCTTCATGGTTCCGCCGTTCGTGCTGACTGGCTTGATCGCCCTGTACCAGGCATTCATTGGCAATTTTTCGGAGCAGGGTGAATGAGTTCTTTGAGTCTCGCGGGGTCGATCTTCGCAGTGATGCTGATCCTGATGGCGATCCGCGTGCCGATCGCCGTCTCCATGTTCGCCGCCGGCACCTTCGGCTACATCTACCAGGTGGGCCTGCCACCCTTCTTCAACAACCTCAACGGCATGGCGTTCGCGCGCTTCGCCAGTTACGACCTCTCGGTCATTCCGCTGTTCATCCTGATGGGCAACTTCGCCACCCAGGGCGGCATCTCCAAGGCGCTGTTCCAGTTTGCCGCCGTGGTCATGGGCCGCTTCAAGGGCGGCCTGGCCATGGCCGCCGTGCTGGCCAGCGCGGGCTTCGGCGCCATCTGCGGTTCGTCGGTCGCCACGGCCGCCACCATCACCTCGGTGGCCCTGCCCGAAATGAAGCGCCACGGCTATTCCGGTCGCCTGTCCACCGGCACGCTGGCCGCCGGCGGCACGCTGGGTGTGCTGATCCCACCGTCGGTGCCGCTGGTGATCTACGCCATCCTGACCGAGCAGAACATCGCCAAGCTGTTCGCCGCGGCCATGATCCCCGGCATCATCGCCATGGTGGGCTACATGATCGCCATCGCGGTCTATGTGCGCCTGGTGCCCGGCCACGCGCCCGAGCACGACGCCAACGACCAGAAGCTCACGCTGGACGCCCTGATGGGTGTGGCGCCGATCGCGATCGTGTTCCTGGTCGTCTTCGGCGGCATCTACGGCGGCCTGTTCACGCCCACCGAGGGCGCGGGCGTGGGCGCTGCAGCCACCTTTGTCGCAGCCCTGTTCAAGCGCGAGCTCACCTGGGCCAAGGTCAAGCTGTGCTTCTACTCCACGGCAGCGGCCAGCGCGATGATCTTCATGATCTTCATCGGCGCCGACCTCATGAACTCGGCCCTGGCCCTCACCCAGGTGCCCGCGCAGCTGGCTTCGGTCATCCAGGGCTGGGACGTCTCGCCGCTGATGGTGGTGGGCGGCATCCTGCTGTTCTACGTGGTGTTGGGCGCGGTGATGGACGAACTCTCCATGATCCTGCTGACCATCCCGATCTTCTTCCCCGTGGTCATGGGCCTGGACTTCGGCATGCCGCAGGAGTCGGTGGCGATCTGGTTCGGCATCATGGTGCTGATGACCGTGGGCTTTGGACTGCTGGCGCCGCCCGTGGGCCTGAACGTCTACGTGGTCAACGGCCTGGCCAAGAACGTGCCCATTGGCGAGAGCTACCGCGGCGTGATGCCTTTCCTGGCCAGCGACGTGGTGCGCACCCTGCTGGTGCTCTTCTTCCCGGCCGTCTCTCTCTGGTTGGTTCAATTCGTGGGGTAAATGACATGACGACATTCCTGAATCTCCGTCGCCGCGCCGTGCTCGGTGCCACCCTGGCTGCTGCGGCCATGGGTCTGGTGGCCCTGCCGGCCGTGGCGCAGTCCGCCTTCCCGTCCAAAGGCCTGCGCATCGTGGTGCCGTTCGGCCCCGGTGGCGTGGGGGACCTCACCGCCCGCATCGTGGCCGAGAAGCTGGCCAGCCAGCTCGGCCAGCCGGTGGTGATCGACAACCGCCCCGGTGCCGGTGGCGTGGTGGCCGCCGAGTCGGTCGCGCGCTCCGAGCCCGATGGCCACACCATGTTCCTGATGTCCAACGGCACGGCCGTGACCGCCAGCCTGTTCCAGAAGCTGCCGTTCGACACCATCAAGGATTTCACGCCGGTCTCCACGCTGGGCTACTTCGACATCGCCGTGGTGGTGCCCGCGAACTCGCCGCACAAGACCCTGGGCGAGCTGGTGAGCTTCGCCAAGGCCAACCCCGGCAAGATCAACATCGGCAGCATCAACATCGGCAGCACCCAGCACCTGGCGGCCGAGCTGTTCAAGAGCACGGCCGGCATCGACGCGCAGATCGTGCCCTACAACGGCTCGCCCGCGCTGATCGGTGCCATTCGCGGCCAGCAGGTCGACGTGGCGGTGGAAATCCTGGCGCCGGTGCTCACGCAGATCCAGGGCGGTGCGCTGCGCGCGCTGGCCGTGACGGGCGAGAAGCGCTCCATCGTGCTGCCCGAGGTGCCCACGGCGGTCGAGGCCGGCGTCAAGGACTACATCGCGTCGTCCTGGAACGCGCTGGCCGTGCCGTCGAAGACCCCGCGCGCGGTGGTGGAGCGCCTGCACAAGGAAATCGCCACCGCCGTGGCCGATCCCGGTGTGCGCGAAAAGCTGCGCGGCCTGAACATCGACGCGCGCTCGAGCACGCCGGAACAGAACGCGGCCTTGCTCGCGTCCGACATCCGCCGCTGGAGCGGTGTGATCGAGAAGGCCAAGATTCAGAAACAGTGAGCACCCCCCGCCGCGCTGCCGCGCGTCCCCCCTGAAGGGGGGCATGCCCTGCGGCCCGGCGAAGCCGGTTCCGCGGGCATTCTGGATCGGTCCCCGCGCGCCGGCTGATCCGTTTCTTTTCTCTCTTTCTCTTTGCTCCCCTTGTTCGACATCCTGGCCATCACCGGGCCGATCTACCTTTGTATCGCGCTCGGTTTTGCGGCCGTGCGCTGGCGGGTGTTTTCGCCTGCGGACATGCGGGTGATGGGCAAGTTCGTCATCCAGTTCGCGTTGCCGGCGCTGCTGTTCAATGCGCTGGCTTCGCGGCCGATCGCCGAGTTGCTGCAGCCGGCCTACCTGCTGGCTTTCGGCGTGGGTTCGGTGGTGTGGCTGCTGATCAGCCTGTGGGGCGCGCACCGCCTGCAGAAGCGCTCGCTGACCGAGAGCGCCTACACCACCATGGGGATGACCTGCGGCAACAGCACCTTCATCGGTTACCCGGTGGTGCTGCTGGCGATCGGGCCGCTGGCGGGCGTGGCGCTGGCGATGAACCTGCTGGTGGAAAACCTCATCAAGCTGCCGCTGCTGATGACGCTGGCCGACGTGGGGGCGTCGGACACGGCGCGCTCGTCCTGGAGGCACGCCTTGCGCGAGACGCTGCACCGCCTGGTGCGCAACCCCATGATCGTCGCCATCGTGCTGGGTTTCGTGGTCGCGCTGTTGGGCTGGCCCATCCCGTCGGTGATCGCGCGCACGGTCAACCTGTTCGGCGCGGCCAGCGGCGGCCTGGCGCTGTTCATCATCGGCGGCACGCTGGTGGGCCTGCAGGTGCGTGGCCTGCGCCGCCAGGTGGCGCAGATCACCCTCGGCAAGCTGCTGCTGCACCCCGCCGCGGTGTGGGCCGCCGTGATGCTCCTGCCCCTGATCGGCCTGCCCGCGCTCACCGGCGAGCTGCGCGCCGCGGTGGTGCTGTCCGCCGCCATGCCCATGCTGGGCATCTACCCGCTGCTCGCGCAGCGCCACGGCCATGAAGGCTTCACCGCGGCCGCGCTGCTGGCCACCACCGTGGCCTCCTTCTTCACGCTCAGCGCTATCCTCTGGCTGATGCGCCACAGCGCTGGGTGGCTGGGCTAAGTCACCAGCTTCCTGATCAGTTCCAGCGTGGTCTGCTGCGTGAGCGTGGCCGGGCGCTGTGAACTCACGGCCAGGCACAGGCGGGTGCGCAAGGGCGGGTCGCTCACCGGGCGCATGCGGTAGGCCGAGGGCCGGATCGAGCTGAACACCGCGTTGCGCGAGAGCAGGGCGGCGCCCGCGCCGTCGGCCACCAGGTCGAGGATGGCCGAGACGCCGTCGATTTCCAGCGCGATGTGGGGCCGGCAGCCGATGTTGGCCATCTCGGTTTCCACGTGCATGCGGATCGCGTTGGGCCGGCTCGGGATCACCAGCGGCAGTTCGGCCACCTCGCGCAGCGGGATCGCCAGGGGCGGCGGGTCTTCCGGCAGGCCCGGCGGGCGGGGCTCCACCAGCACCAGTTCCTCGTCGGGCAGCGGGTGGATCTCGAGTTCGGGCGAGGGCTGCGCGTTGTAGAGCACGGCGATGTCCAGCCGGCCGTTCACCAGCGATTCCTGCATGGTCATGGACAGGCCCTCGCTGATCGACAGGCTGGCCTGCGGCAGCTGCTGGCGGAAGGCGCGCGTGAGCGGCACCGTGAGCACCCGCGCCAGGCTGGGCGGCAGGCCGATGGCCACGCGCCCGGCCAGCGCGCCGCGCACCCGGCCCAGCTCTTCGCGCGCCCGCTCCACCTGGTGCAGGATGCCGCGCCCGTGCGCCAGCAGCAGCTTGCCGGCCTCGGTGGGCGTGGCGCCCCGGCCGTTGCGCACCAGCAGGTTCTGCCGCAGCTCCACCTCCAGCAGGCGCACCTGGCGCGAGAGCGCGGGCTGCGCCACGTTCAGCGCCATGGCGGCGCGTGTGAAGCTGCCGAGTTCGGCCACGCGCACGAAGTATTCGAGTTGTTTCAGGTCCATGGAAAAGGTCGGGTTGCAGCCCCCATCATAGTTATGTGATTTTGTTCTAGCTGATAGCCGCGACTGTGACTTTTCTTGAGGGGTGCTGGGGGTCACAATGCGCCCTTCAACCCGAGTCCCTGCCCATGACCACCGAGACCCCACCGAGCATCCGAGGCATTTCGTCCATGGCCACCCGCCAGGTGCTGGCCGAACTGGGCGCGGCGTTCGAGCAACGCGCGGGCGGCGCGGTGGCGATCGAGGCCGTCGGCGGGGTGGATGCGGCCAAGCGCGTCGCCGCCGGCGAGCGCTTCGACGTGGTGATCCTCGCCTCCGACGCGATCGACAAGCTGATCGCCGCCGGCCACCTGCAGGCCGGCAGCCGCGTGGACCTGGTGCGCTCGAGCGTGGCCATCGCGGTGCGCGCGGGCGCGCCGGTGCCCGACATCGGCTCCGAAGCCGCGCTGAAGCGCGCCGTGCTGGCCGCGCGCAGCATCAGCTACTCCACCGGCCCCAGCGGCGTGGCGCTGGCTGCTTTGTTCGAACGCTGGGGCGTGGCCGACGAGGTGCGCGGGCGCACCGTGCAGGCACCGCCCGGTGTGCCGGTGGGCACGCTGGTGGCGCGCGGCGAGGTCGAGCTGGGCTTCCAGCAGCTCAGCGAGCTGATCCACGTCGACGGCATCACCCTCGTCGGCGGCATGCCGCCCGAGGTCGAGATCACCACCGTCTTTTCCGCCGGCCTGCCTGCCGACGGACCGCAGGCCGCCCGCGTGCGCGCCCTGCTCGAATTCATGACCTCCCCCGATGCCGAAGCGGCCAAGCGCCGCCAGGGCATGGAACCCGCCTGAATCCACCGACCCCCAAAGAGGAGCCCCGACATGAGTCTCATCATCGACTGCCACGGCCACTACACCACCGCCCCCAAGGCGCTGGAGGCCTGGCGCAACCAGCAGATTGCGGGCATCCAGGACCCGGCGCTCATGCCGAAGGTCGCCGACCTGAAGATCAGCGACGACGAGCTGCGCGAGTCCATCGAGACCAACCAGCTCAAGCTGATGAAGGAACGCGGCAGCGACATCACGCTGTTCTCGCCGCGCGCGAGCTTCATGGCGCACCACATCGGCGACTTCAACGTCTCCAGCACCTGGGCCGCCATCTGCAACGAGCTGTGCCACCGCGTCTCCACGCTGTTCCCCGACCACTTCGTGCCGGTGGCCATGCTGCCGCAGTCGCCCGGTGTCGATCCCAAGACCTGCATCCCCGAGCTGGAGAAGTGCGTCAAGGAATACGGCGCGGTCGGCATCAACCTCAACCCCGATCCTTCGGGCGGCCACTGGACCAGCCCGCCGCTGACCGACAAGCACTGGTACCCCATCTACGAAAAGATGGCCGAGTACGACCTGCCGGCCATGATCCACGTGAGCACCAGCTGCAACGCCTGCTTCCACACCACCGGCGCGCACTACCTCAACGCCGACACCACCGCCTTCATGCAGCTCATCCAGGGCGACCTGTTCAAGGACTTCCCGACGCTGAAGTTCCTGATCCCGCACGGCGGCGGCGCGGTGCCCTACCACTGGGGCCGTTTCCGTGGCCTGGCGCAGGAGATGAAGAAGCCGCTTCTGGACACGCACCTGATGAACAACGTGTTCTTCGACACCTGCGTGTACCACCAGCCCGGCATCGACCTGCTCAACACCGTGATCCCGGTGAAGAACGTGCTGTTCGCCAGCGAGATGATCGGCGCCGTGCGCGGCATCGACCCGACGACCGGCAACTACTACGACGACACCAAGCGCTACATCGAGGCGTCGAAGATCCTGAGTGCGGACGACAAGCACCAGATCTACGAAGGCAACGTGCGCCGCGTGTTCCCGCGCCTCGACGCGCGCCTCAAAGCCAAAGGACTCTGACATGTACGAACTGGGCGTTGTCTACCGCAACATCACCCGCGCCGACCGCGCGGCCGCCGACGGCCTGGCCGCACTGGGCTCGGCCACCGTCCACGAGGCCATGGGCCGCGTGGGCCTGCTCAAGCCCTACATGCGCCCGATCTATGCGGGCCAGCAGGTCAGCGGCACCGCCGTCACCGTGCTGCTGCAGCCCGGTGACAACTGGATGATGCACGTGGCCGCGGAGCAGATCCAGCCCGGCGACATCGTGGTGGCCGCCGTCACCGCCGAGTGCACCGACGGCTACTTCGGCGACCTGCTCGCCACCTCGTTCCAGGCGCGCGGCGCCCGCGCGCTCATCATCGACGCCGGCGTGCGCGACGTGAAGACGCTGCAGGAGATGAACTTCCCGGTGTGGAGCAAGGCCATCAGCAGCAAGGGCACCATCAAGGCCACGCTGGGCTCGGTGAACATCCCCATCGTCTGCGCAGGCATGCTGGTGACGCCGGGCGACGTGATCGTGGCCGACGACGACGGCGTGGTCTGCGTGCCCGCCGCGCGCGCCGCCGCCACGCTCGAAGCCGCGCGCAAGCGCGAGAGCTTCGAGGGCGAGAAGCGCGCCAAGCTGGCCAGTGGCGTGCTGGGGCTGGATATGTACAAGATGCGCGAGCCCCTGGCCGCCGCCGGCTTGAAGTACATCGACTGAAAGAATGACATGAACAAACCGACTTCCGGTGATTTCACCAAGACAGCAGGCTGGCTGGACTGGTACGACGGCCCGAGCAAGCCGCGTTTCCAGCTGCCGGCCGGCGCCGTGGACGCGCACTGCCACGTGTTCGGCCCCGGCGCCGAATTCCCCTACGCGCCCGAGCGCAAGTACACGCCCTGCGACGCCAGCAAGGCCCAGCTGTACGCGCTGCGCGACCACCTCGGCTTCTCGCGCAACGTGATCGTGCAGGCCACCTGCCACGGTGCGGACAACCGCGCCATGGTCGATGCCTGCCTCTCCAGCGGCGGCAAGGCGCGCGGCGTGGCCACCGTCAAGCGCAGCGTCTCCGACGAGGAACTGCAGCAGCTGCACGCCGCCGGCGTGCGCGGCGTGCGCTTCAACTTCGTCAAGCGCCTGGTGGACTTCACGCCCAAGGACGAGCTGATGGAGATCGCCGCGCGCATCCAGAAGCTGGGCTGGCACGTGGTCATCTACTTCGAGGCGGTGGACCTGCCCGAGCTCTGGGACTTCTTCACCGCGCTGCCCACCACCGTGGTGGTGGACCATATGGGCCGCCCCGACGTGAGCAAGCCGGTGGACGGCCCCGAGTTCGAGCTGTTCCTCAAGTTCATGCGCCAGCACCCCAATGTGTGGAGCAAGGTGAGCTGCCCCGAGCGCCTGAGCGTGACCGGCCCCAAGGCGCTGAACGGTGAACAGGCGGCCTATCAGGACGTGGTGCCGTTCGCGCGCAAGGTGGTCGAGGAGTTCCCCGACCGCGTGTTGTGGGGCACCGACTGGCCGCACCCCAACCTCAAGGACCACATGCCCGACGACGGCCTGCTGGTCGACTTCATTCCGCAGATCGCGCCCACGGCCGAGCTGCAGCAAAAATTGCTTGTCACCAACCCCATGCGCCTTTACTGGCCGGAAGAGGTCTGACCATGGCCCTGGACAAACCCTATCTGGACGTGCCCGGCACGACCATCTTCGACGCCGAGCAGAGCCGCAAGGGCTACTGGCTCAACCAGTTCTGCATGAGCCTGATGAAGGCCGAGAACCGCGAGCGCTTCAAGAAGGACGAG
>Ga0247823_10000160_pt1 | contig 56003 bp, 53 predicted proteins | sample 13C_PalmiticAcid_2_FD_192426 | JGI IMG/M metagenome (GOLD analysis project Ga0247823, IMG submission 192426) | Soil microbial communities from agricultural site in Penn Yan, New York, United States - 13C_PalmiticAcid_Day30 | ecosystem: Environmental > Terrestrial > Soil > Agricultural land... | reverse complement strand
TGCTGCACCGCGCCATCGTGGGCAGCCTGGAGCGTTTCATCGGCATCCTGATCGAGCAGCACGCCGGCGCGTTGCCCACCTGGCTGGCGCCGGTGCAGGTGGCGGTGCTCAACATCACCGATTCCCAGGCCGAATACTGTCTGGAAATCGCGAAAACTCTGCAGAATCAAGGGCTTAGGGTGACGACGGACCTGCGCAACGAGAAAATTACGTATAAAATACGGGAGCACGCGTTGCAAAAGCTGCCTTTTATCCTTGTCGTGGGCGACAAAGAGAAAGAAGCTGGTGCCGTGGCTGTGCGGGCGCGAGGGAACAAAGACCTCGGTGTCATGCCGCTGGAAGCCTTTTCCAAATTGATCGCGGCTGACGTTTCATCCAAAGTTTGATTTCAAACATCTGGCTGGATGCCCCTGCTGCCATGGCGCACTTCGTGTGCGTGAGGCGGCCGGGTGGCCGCCAATTCGCCTGAACCGGCCCACACAAAGGAACTCACCATAGCTACCAACTTTCGCGACCGCCGCCAACGTGAAGAGCGCGCACACAGACTGAACCGGGAAATCATGGCCCCTGAGGTTCGCCTCAACGGCCCCGAGAACGAGCCCTTGGGCATCGTCAGTTTGCAGGAAGCGCTGCGCATGGCCGGTGAGCTGGATGTGGACCTGGTCGAAATCGCGGCCACTGCCGTCCCTCCGGTGTGTCGCCTGATGGACTACGGCAAGTTCAAGTACCAGGAGCAGAAGAAGGCGGCGGAAGCCAAGGCCAAGCAGACGGTCATCGAGATCAAGGAAATCAAGTTCCGGCCCGGTACCGACGACGGCGACTACAACATCAAGATGCGCAACATCCGGCGCTTTCTGGACGATGGTGACAAGTGCAAGATCACGCTGCGGTTCCGCGGCCGTGAGATCACCCACCAGGATCTGGGGCTGGCCCTGCTGAACCGCATTCGCGATGAGTTGGCCGATTCGATCGTGGTGGAGCAGTTTCCGAAGCTCGAAGGGCGCCAGATGATCATGATGATCGCGCCCGGCCGCAAGAAGGCCGGTGGAGCGGCCAAACCCGCCGAGGCCGCTGCAGCAGCCGCGCCTGCGGCAAGCCAGTCGGCCGCCTGAGGGCGGTTGGCGGCAGAGAACAGCATTGGACGGGCAGGGTAGTCTCCTGCCGGTCCGAGGCGCTGGCTGAAAAGCCGGGCGCCGAATCGGGGAGCCGAAAGGCTGCCCATAAAAGTGGCTCGGGGCCAACAAGTCCGCGGAAGGTTCGCGGCGCCTCACGAGCACAAATGAAAAGGAGCATGAAGATGCCCAAAATGAAGACCAAGAGCAGCGCGAAAAAGCGTTTTCGCGTTCGTCCCGGTGGCACCGTCAAGCGCGGTCAAGCCTTCAAGCGTCACATCCTGACCAAGAAGACCACCAAGAACAAGCGCCACCTGCGTGGAGCAGTCACCGTGCATGAGACCAACATGGGTCACATGGCACAGATGCTGCCCGGCATGGGCATTTGATCAACGACGAACAAGGAGAACACACATGCCTCGCGTCAAACGTGGTGTAACGGCTCGCGCCCGACACAAAAAGGTTCTGGCTCTGGCCAAAGGTTTCCGCGGCCGCCGCGGCAACGTCTTCCGCATCGCCAAACAGGCGGTGATGAAGGCTGGGCAATATGCCTACCGCGATCGCCGCACGAAAAAGCGCGTCTTCCGTCAACTGTGGATCGCCCGTATCAACGCTGGCGCCCGTGCTTGCGGCCTGACGTACAGCCAATTCGCCAACGGCCTGAAGAAGGCTCAGATCGAAATCGACCGCAAGGTGCTGGCCGATCTGGCGGTGAACGATCCGGCTGCCTTTGGCAGCATCGTGGAGCAAGTCAAAGCCAAGCTGGCCGCTTGATTCACGGCAGGAGCGCGCCGCCTCACGGCGGTGTGCCCCGTCGCTCAAAGGGGTTGAGGCTTGAGGGATTCCCTCGCTGGCTTCAACCCCTTTTTTATTTCCCAACGATTCAAGCACACACATGAACGAGTTGGACGCATTGGTCGAGAGCGCCCGTGCCGGGTTTGTTCAAGCCGCCACGCCGGCCGATCTGGAAAACGCCAAGGCCCAGTACCTGGGCAAGTCGGGCCGCATCACCGAGCTGATGAAGGGCCTGGGCGCGCTCTCCGTGGAAGAGAAGAAGACCCGTGGCGCGGCCATCAACCAGGCCAAGCAGGCGATCGAAGGCGCGCTGACCGAGCGGCGCCAGGCTCTGGCCGATGCCGAGTTGCAGGCGCAACTCAAGGCCGAGGCGCTCGACGTGACCTTGCCCGGTCGCCAGCGCGGCCAGGGTGGTCTTCACCCGGTGAGCCTGACGCTGGAGCGCATCGAAGCGATCTTCGGCTCGATGGGCTTCGAGGTGGCCGACGGCCCCGAGATCGAATCCGACTGGTTCAACTTCACCGCCCTGAACACGCCGGAAGACCATCCCGCGCGTTCGATGCACGACACGTTCTACGTGGAGGGGGGCAGCGAGAAGGCGCCCAACCTCCTGCGCACGCACACCAGCCCGATGCAGATCCGCCACGCGGTGCAGCACGTCAAGCGCCACCGCGCCGACCTGGATGCGGGGCGTTCCATGCCCGAGATCCGCGTGATCGCGCCTGGCCGTACCTACCGGGTGGACAGCGATGCGACGCACTCGCCGATGTTCCACCAGTGCGAAGGCCTGTGGGTCGGCGAGAACGTCAGCTTCAAGGACCTGAAGTACGTCTTCACGGATTTCTGCCGCACCTTCTTCGAGTCCGACGATCTCGTGCTGCGCTTCCGCCCCAGCTTCTTTCCCTTCACCGAGCCCAGCGCCGAGATCGACATCCAGTTCCAGCACGGTCCCCTGGCGGGTCGTTGGCTGGAGGTGGCGGGCTCCGGCCAGGTGCACCCGAACGTGGTGCGCAACATGGGCCTGGATCCTGAGCGCTACATCGGCTTTGCTTTCGGCATGGGGCCAGACCGCCTGACCATGCTGCGCTACGGGGTCAACGACCTGCGTCTGTTCTTTGACGGTGACGTCCGTTTTCTCGCCCAGTTCCGCTGAGACCACGACATGCAATTTCCCGAATCCTGGCTGCGTGCCTTCTGCAATCCACCCCTGACCAGCCAGCAACTGGCCGACACCCTGACCATGGCGGGTCTGGAGGTCGAAGAGCTGAAGCCGGTGGCGCCACCGTTCACCAAGGTGGTGGTCGGCGAGATCAAGGACGCCGTGCAACACCCCAATGCCGATCGCCTGCGCGTGTGCCAGGTGGACGTGGGGCAGGGCAGTCTGCTCAACATCGTCTGTGGTGCGCCCAATGCCCGCGTGGGCATCAAGGTGCCCTGCGCACTGGTGGGGGCCGAGCTGCCACCCGGTGAAGACGGCAAGCCGTTCCAGATCAAGCTGGGCAAGCTGCGCGGCGTGGAGAGCCAGGGCATGCTGTGCTCGGCTCGCGAGCTCAAGCTGTCCGAAGACCATGGCGGTCTGCTGGAGCTGCCGGCCGACGCGCCCGTGGGGCGTGACATCCGCGAACAGCTCTCGCTGGACGACATGCTGTTCACGCTCAAGCTCACGCCCAACCTCGCGCATTGCCTGAGCGTGTACGGCATTGCCCGCGAGGTGTCGGCGCTCACCGGCGCGCCTCTGATCGAGCCGGCGTTTCCGGCGGTGGCGGCACCGCTGCAGGAGCGCCTGCCGGTGCGCGTGGAAGCCCCCGACCTGTGTGGCCGTTTCACCGGGCGCATCGTGCGTGGCGTGAACACCCGAGCCACCACGCCGGCCTGGATGGTCGAGCGGCTGGCGCGTTGCGGCCAGCGCAGCGTCTCGCCGCTGGTGGACATCTCCAACTACGTGATGTTCGAACTGGGCCGCCCGTCCCACATCTTCGATCTCGACAAGATCCATGGTGGCCTGCAGGTGCGTTGGGGTCGGGAAGGCGAATCGCTCAAGCTGCTCAATGGCAACACGGTCGCGGTGGACGCGCAGGTTGGTGTGATCGCGGACGATCAAAGCGTTGAATCGCTGGCCGGCATCATGGGCGGCGACTCCACGGCGGTGTCGGACGACACGCAGAACATCTACATTGAAGCCGCCTTCTGGTGGCCCAAGTCCATTGCGGGCCGGTCACGCCGCTACAACTTCTCAACCGACGCCGGTCACCGGTTCGAGCGGGGTGTGGACCCCTCCACCACGCGCGAGCACGTGGAGCGCATCACGCAGCTGGTGCTGGACATCTGCGGTGGTCAGGCCGCCGTGCTGGACGACCACGTGGTGCAACTGCCCACGCCGCAACCCGTGAGCCTGCGGGTGGCGCGCGCGGCCAAGGTCATCGGCATGCCGGTTGACCAGGTCCAGTGCGCGGGTGCCCTGCGCCGCCTGGGCTTGCCGGTGGAAGAGGGCGATGGCGTGCTCACGGTCATGCCGCCTGCCTACCGTTTCGACCTGCAGATCGAAGAGGACCTGATCGAAGAGGTCGCCCGCATCATTGGCTACGAGAAGTTGCCCGACACGCCGCCGCTGGCGCCCATCACGGCCAAGATCCGCACCGAGGCGCGCCGCGGTCCGTTTGCGGTGCGCCGCAGCCTGGCGCAGCTGGGCTATCAGGAAACCATCAATTTCAGCTTCGTGGAAGAGCGCTGGGAGCGCGAACTGGCCGGCAATGCCGATCCGATCCGCCTGCTGAACCCGATCGCCAGCCAGATGAGCGTGATGCGCTCGTCTTTGCTCGGCAGCTTGCTGTCGGTCCTCAAATTCAACCTGGATCGGCGGACCGATCGCGTGCGCCTGTTCGAAGTTGGGCGTGTGTTCTTCAAGGACGCCTCCATCGTCGAGAGCGACACGACCGTGGCCGGCTTCCGCCAGCCCATGCGCGTGGCCGGCCTGGCCTACGGTGCCACCGACACGCTTCAATGGGGCACCGCCGAACGCGCCGTGGACTTCTTCGACGTGAAGGGTGATGTGCAGGCCTTGTTGGCCCCGCGCCGGCCTGAGTTCAAGGTGGCCGAACACCCGGCGATGCACCCGGGGCGCTGCGCCAGCGTCTGGCTGGACGACCGCTGCATCGGCCATGTCGGTGAACTGCACCCCCGCTGGCGCCAGGGCTACGAGGTGGCGCAGGCTCCGGTGCTGTTCGAGCTGGAGCTCGATGCCGTGCTGGACCGCCCCGTGCCGACCTACCAGGCGGTGAGCCGCCACCAGGCGGTGGAGCGCGATCTGGCCATCGTGGTCAAGGAGTCGGTGACCCACGCCGCCGTGCTGGAGGCGATCCGCGCGCCGGCGAGCCCCTGGTTGCGCGACGTCGTGCTGTTCGACGTGTACCGGCCCAAGAAGCAAACGTCGACCGAGAGCACGCCCGCGGGGTCGCTGGCTGCGGATGAAAAAAGCCTGGCGGTGCGGCTGGTGCTCAACCGCGACGACGCTACACTGACCGAAGAGGACATCGACGCGACCGTCAACGCCGCCGTCGAGGCGGTGGCCCAGCGTGTGGCTGGCCGGTTGCGTGCCTGATACGAACAAAATGGAGAATTCCCGCATGGAACTCGCTGTGGAAAGCCTGGAAACGCCTGCCCTGACCAAGGCACAGCTCGCTGAGCTGCTGTTCGACCAGATTGGCCTGAACAAGCGCGAATCCAAGGACATGATCGATGCCTTCTTCGATCTGATCACCGACAGCCTCGTGAACGGCACCGACGTGAAGATCTCGGGTTTCGGCAATTTCCAGATCCGCACCAAGGCGCCCAGGCCCGGGCGCAACCCGAGAACGGGTGAGCCCGTGGCCATCGAAGCGCGTCGTGTGGTGACCTTCCACGCCAGTCCCAAGCTCAAGGAGCAGGTGCAGACCGCGATCATCGGGGGTTGAGCGCACCCTGGGACGGCAACGGCCGACCGGCCGCCACTGCGGTCTTCGCAACACAAAACGCCCCGATTTGGGGCGTTTTTGTTGGTGGGCGGGGCCGTTGCAACATTTCACACGGAAATGTTCACCATGCCGTGCACACACGCACCAGTTAGAGTAGATTTCAAGGTTCGGTCCGTACCGCCTTGATTTTCATGGAAAAAACGCTTCCACCCATTCCCGCCAAACGCTACTTCACCATTGGTGAAGTGGGCGAGCTGTGTGGCGTCAAGCCGCACGTGCTGCGGTACTGGGAGCAGGAGTTCACGCAGCTCAGGCCCATGAAGCGGCGCGGCAATCGCCGTTATTACCAGCACCATGAGGTGTTGATGATCCGCCGCATCCGCGAGCTTCTGTACGACCAGGGGTTCACCATCAGCGGTGCACGCAACAAGCTGCAGGAAATCGTTCAGGCCGAGCGCGACAAGCGCCGCAACGAGGAAGATGAAGCCATCGACGTGATCGACCTCGATGAAGTTGTTCATGGTGACGTGGTGATTCCCTTGATCGAAGCCGAGTACCCCGTGCACACCGGTTCGGGTGGCCTCCTGCACGACGTTCGGCGTGAACTGCTTGAAATTCGTGAGCTTCTGAGGCACTCTGCCTGATTTGCCCTCATTTGGACGCTATAATTTGAGGCTTGTCGGCGTGTAGCGCAGCCTGGTAGCGCACTTGCATGGGGTGCAAGGGGTCGCGAGTTCGAATCCCGCCACGCCGACCATTTTTACGAAAGCCCGGAATCGAAAGATTCCGGGCTTTTCTGTTTTTTGTCCCTGCGGAAAAACCGAATCCCAAGAAAATCAAAACGCTTTGCGCGCTTGTTGAGAAAGTGCTGTCAAATCGTCACACGGGTCTTACAGAATCCTCCCCATTTTGAGGGAGCGCCAAACCGGCAATATGTCCGCTTTTGACCCGTATTTGCTTACTTTTTGTTGCGCGTGGTCTATACTTACGCTACCAAAGGCTCAAGCACCCATTGGGCTTCCATCCGCACCTGGGCCTGTCTTGCAAGAGAGGTAAACAAGATGATCGATTCTTCCACTCCGTCTCAGCAACCCGCTTCTGGCGTGTCGCGTCGCCGTCTGGTGCGCGCAGGCCTGTCGGCTGCTCCTGTGATGGCCGCCTTGAAGAGCAACAGCGTGCTGGCCGGTGACCATACCTGCATCCGCCCGTCGTCGTTCTCGTCGCTGGCCGCTGCGCACATGAAGGTCAGCCAGGGGCGTGCGATCAAGACCGACTACGAATGCAAGTCGCATGGCTACTGGAAGAACAGCGAAGCGGGCCTGGCCACGAAGTTCAAGGAAACCAAGTTCCTGTCCACGACCACGGGCTTCACGCGCGATCCCGGCAACGTCTACGGCAAGATGACGATCCAGGAAGTGCTCGACCAGGGCGGCAACCGCAACAACGCGGCATTGGCGCGCCATGTGGCGGCCGCTTTCCTGACGGCCACCGCATTCAACAACGACTCGACGCGCGTGCTCTTGACCAAGAGCCAGTGCCGCGCGATCTGGAATGGTCAAGGTGTGTGGTCGCCCTTTGCGGGGACGACCTGGACGCTGTCGCAGACGATGGCCTACTTTGACATGATCTACGGTCCAGCCTTCCTGTGACCCTGGCTCAGGCTCAGGTCAACTTCGGTTGTGCCCGGGCCGATCATTTCGCGATTCAGCATTGGCCGGATGGTGTGGTCGTGTACGACGACGCCAGCGGCAGTCTTCACGCGCTGACGCCTATCGCTGGCGAGGCGTTTGGCCTGATCCAGGCCGGACAGGCCCGCGATGCCCAAAGCCTCGCCCAAGCCATGGGCCTTGTCGAGCCTGCGGCCGAGGAACTGGACATGCTGCAGTCCTTGCTTGTGCAATTCGAGTCCATGGGTCTGGTCGAGTGCACGCAGGGGTAAGGTCCACGCAGGCGCTGGCCGCACTCCCTCCAGCGGAACTGGCGCACCGCCTGCGTTCCGACGGTCTCTTTCTGCGCGTCCCCCCCTTTGTCATGCACATCCGCAGCCCCATTCCGGTGGTCGCGCAGGGTTTGCAGGCGCTCTATCCCGACCATGAGGTGTTGACGGGGGAAGACGTTTTTGCCGACTTCCACGTGAAGGTGAAGCCCAAGCGCCACCTGCTAAAGACGGTCTGTGTGTTCGAGATGGACGGCTTCCAGCCGTTCACGCCCCTGGCGTACGGCGAGGCGTTCGCGTTTCTGGAGTGGGGCATGAACTGGTGCGTGACCAGCTATTGCCACACCTGGATCACGATCCATTCGGCGGTGCTGGAGAGGGGCGGGCGGGTGCTCGTCCTGCCAGCGCCACCGGGCTCGGGCAAGAGCACGCTGTGCGCGGCCCTCATGCTGAGTGGCTGGCGTCTGTTGTCCGACGAAATGGCCTTGCTCGATCCGGTGTCGGGCCTGGTGACCCCGTCGCCGCGCCCGGTGAGCCTGAAGAACGAGTCGATCGAGGTCATCCGGAAACGGGCGCCCAATGCGAACTTCGGGCCCGTTGCCCGGGACACGATGAAGGGCACGGTGGCCCACATGCGCATTTCGCCGGACAGCCTCGCGCGCGCCGACCAGCCGGCCCGGCCGGCCTGGGTGGTCTTTCCCCAGTTCAAGCGAGAGGCCCCGCTGACCGTGGAAGCGCGTCCCAAGCCCAGCGCGCTGGTGGAGCTCGCGTCCAACAGTTTCAACCACCACGTGCATGGGCGTGCTGGCTTTCAAGCCTTGGCGGCGCTGGTGGACGAGTGCGGCTGCCATGACTTGCAATACGGCCACCTCGACGAGGCCATTGCCTGGTTCGAGGCCCTCGCCGCCACACCCGCATGACACTGCCCCGCATCGATACCCTCGTGGCGGCCCTGAAACGGCCGAACAGCCTGGGCGCCTTGGGACCAGGCGCCTGGGATCTGCTCATTCGTCAGGCCCGTCAGGCCGACGTGCTCGCCCGCATCGGCAGCGGTGCCCAGGCCACGGGCGATTGGGATGGTTTGCCGGCGGCGCCCCGACGGCATCTTGGCTCGGCCATCGCGCTGGCGGCCCGACAGCACACCGAGCTGCGCTACGAGGTGGTCGAGATTGCGCGCGCGCTGGAGCCCATGGGTTTGCCGGCGGTGCTGCTCAAGGGCGCGGCCTACACCATGGCCGGGCTGGATGCCTCGCGGGGTCGCATGGTGTCGGACGTGGACATCCTGGTGCCCAGGCAGCGCCTGGCGGAGGTGGAGTCGGCGCTGATGATGGGTGGCTGGGTGTCCATGAACCGCGACGCCTACGACCAGCGCTACTACCGCACTTGGATGCACGAGCTGCCGCCGCTCAAGCACATGAAGCGTGGCACGGTGCTCGATGTCCACCACGCCATCATGCCGCTGACGGCTCGGCTCAAGCCCGACTCCGGCCTGCTGCTGGCCAGTGCCCGGCCGGTGGGTGACGATCCGCGGATCCAGGTGCTGTGCCCGGCCGACATGGTGCTGCACAGCGCGGCGCACCTGTTCCACGAGGGCGATCTGGAGCTGGGCCTTCGGGGTCTGGTCGATCTGGAGGCGTTGCTGCGTGAGTTCGCCGCGAATCCGGACTTCTGGCCCGAATTGCTTGCGCGGGCTCGCGCCTTGCAACTGGAATGGCCGCTGCACCAGGCCTTGCGCTATGTCGGCCTGCTGCTCGATGCGCCCATCCCTCCGGCGGTGACCGAGGCCCTGCGCACCAGCCCCGCTGTGCGCATGGCGCCCTGGCGCCAGCGCATGATGGATGCGCTCTTCCTGCGCGCCTTGCGCCCCGCCCATGCGTCTGCATCGGATGCATGGACGCCCACTGCCCGGTTCGTCCTGTACCTGCGCGGTCATTGGCTGCGCATGCCGCCGGTCATGTTGATATGGCATCTGTTGCGCAAGCTGGTCAAATCGATGCGGGCCGAGCCCGTGGATGCGAAATGAAACGACGCCTTTTCCATGCTTTGGGCCTCGGGATGATCGCTCTCCTGGGCGGGGCCGGCGCCTGGGCGGGGTTGGCCGACACGGTGGTGCGCGTGAAGCCGTCGGTGGTGCTGGTCGGCACGTTCAGGACCACGGACAACCCGCGGTTTCAACTGCGGGGTGCTGGCTTTCTGGTCGCACGCGGTGATCTGGTGGTGACCAATGCCCATGTGCTGCCGTCGGAGGCCGACGAGGCGTCGCTGGTGGTCCAGGTGCGCGTGGGGCAGGGCGATTGGCAGATGCGCACGGCCACGGTGCTGGAGACCGATGTGGCGCGCGACCTGACGCTGCTGCGCGTGTCGGGCGCGCCCGGGCCTGCGCTCAAGATCGGCGATTCCCGGCGCGTGAGAGAGGGCGATGACCTGGCCTTCATGGGTTTTCCGATTGGAGGCTCATTGGGGTTCTCGCACGTCACGCACCGCGCGACCGTGTCCACCATCACCTCGGCGGCGTTGCCCAGCCCATCGGCGGAGCGCTTGCGGGAGCAGGCCATCCGCAGCCTGCGCAATGGCACTTTCGACATCTTCCAGCTCGACGCCACGGCCTACCCGGGCAACAGCGGCGGGCCCTTGTTCGATCCGGACACGGGCGAGGTGATGGGGGTGATGAACATGGTGCTCATCAAGAACACGCGCGAGTCGGCGCTGAGCCAGCCCTCCGGCATCTCGTATGCCATTCCCGCGCGTTATGTGCAGGAACTGGTGGATCGCCACCGCTGAGGCCTTCCCATGAGCGTTGCGATCGAACAGGTCGATGCCCTGGTGGTGGGCGCCGGTGTGGTGGGGCTCGCCGTGGCGCGTGCCCTGGCGCTGGCGGGGCGCGAGGTGATGGTGCTCGAGCGCGAGGCCGACATCGGCACGGGCACGAGTTCGCGCAACAGCGAGGTCATTCACGCCGGTATCTACTACCCAGCGGGCTCGCTCAAGGCGCAACTCTGCGTTCAGGGCAAGCAGGCCCTGTACGCCTATTGCGCGGAGCGGGGCATTGCCCATCAGCGGTGCGGAAAGCTGATCGTGGCCAACACGGCTTCGCAGCTGGCGGCGTTGCCATCGATCATCGAGAAGGCCCGCGCGAACGGGGTGCACGACCTGCGGCGGCTCAACCGCGAGCAGGCGCGTGAACTCGAACCAGAACTGGAGTGCCTGGGCGCGGTGCATTCACCTTCCACGGGCATCGTGGACAGCCATGGCCTCATGCTCTCGCTGCAAGGCGATCTGGAGCACGCGGGCGGCATGGTGGTGTGCCACGCGCAGGTGGATCACCTCACGGCAACCGATGCCGGCATCGACGTGCAGACCGTCGACGGCACGCGCCTGCGGGCGCGCACGGTGATCAATGCCGCCGGTCTCGGCGCCTGCGATCTGGCCTTGCGCATCCGCGGACTGGCGGCCGACCACGTGCCCAGGGCCTGGTTCGCCAAGGGCAACTACTTCACCTTGTCGGGCCGATCCCCTTTTGAGCATCTGATCTACCCCGCGCCCGAGCCGGACAAGCACCTGGCCGGTCTGGGCGTGCACCTCACGCTGGACCTGGGTGGGCAGGCCAAGTTCGGGCCGGACGTGCAGTGGGTCGATCGGGCCGACGACCTGCAGGTGGACCCGGCCCGGGGTGAGGCGTTCTATGCAGAGGTCCGCCGCTACTGGCCCGGCCTGCCCGATGGTGCCTTGCAGCCGGGCTATGCGGGCATGCGGCCCAAGATCAGCGGGCCGCATGAGCCGGCGGCCGACTTCGTGATCCAGGGGCCGGCGGTGCATGGGGTGCCGGGGCTGGTCAACCTGTTCGGCATCGAGTCCCCGGGCCTGACCAGTTGTCTGGCCATCGCGGACCAGGTGGTTGCGTTGGCCTGATCAGCTGTCGGCCAGGGCCTGGATCGCCCGCGCCGATTCCCAGACCAGGGAGGGGCCCTGGTAGATCAGGCCGGTGTAGATCTGCACGATGTTGGCACCCGACTGGATCTTGCTCACCGCATCGTCCGCGCTCATCACGCCGCCCACGCCCACGATGGGAAAGCTCTTGCCCAGGCAGGCGCGCAGCTGGCGGATCACGCGGTTGCTGGCCTGCAGCACGGGGGCGCCCGACAGGCCCCCGGTTTCCTGGGCGTGCGGCAGGCCCGCGACCGCTTCGCGGCTCAATGTGGTGTTGGTCGCGATCACGCCGAAGGCGCTGGTGGCCACGCCATCGCTGTCGGCGCCGTAACGCATCAGCGTGGTGGCGATGATCTCGACCTGCGTTTCGTCCAGGTCCGGCGCGATCTTCACGAACACCGGGATGCGGCGTCCATGGCGCTGTGCCAGCAGCTCGCGCCGCTCCGCGACGGCGCCGAGCAGGGCGTCCAGGGCCTCATCGCTCTGAAGGCTGCGCAGGTTCTGCGTGTTGGGGCTGGAGATGTTGACGGTGACGTAGTCGGCGTGGGGGTAGACCCCGTCGAGGCAGATCAGGTAGTCGTCGATCGCGCGCTCGATCGGCGTGCTGGCGTTCTTGCCGATGTTCAGGCCCAGCAGCATGGGGCTCACGCCCTTCTGTTGGCGAAAGCGCGCCTGTTTCACGTTGGCGATGAACGCGTCCAAGCCTTCGTTGTTGAAACCCAGGCGGTTGATCAGCGCCTGGGCCTTGGGCAGGCGAAACATGCGGGGCTTGGGGTTGCCGGCCTGGGCCTTTGGCGTGACGGTGCCCACCTCGACGAAGCCGAAACCCATGGCGGCCAGGCCGTCGATGCAGCGCGCGTTCTTGTCCAGCCCGGCGGCCAGTCCCACGCGGTTGGGGAACTGCAGACCTGCCAGCGTGTACGGGTCGTGCACCCGAGGTTCGCCATACAGGCAGGTCAGCGGCGAATGCTGCAGCCGGGCGATGGAGCCCAGGGTGAGTTCGTGGGCGGCTTCGGGGTCCAGGCCGAACAGAAAGGGGCGTGCGACAGCGTAGGGAAGAAGCGACATTGGATAATCCGACTTGTTGTTCCAACCGATTGTCTCAAATGACCCAAGACGAACTCAAAGCCCTGGTGGGCCAGGCTGCCCTGCAATACGTGACCCCGGGCGACATCGTGGGGGTCGGCACCGGCTCTACCGTCAACAAGTTCATCGACGCGCTGGCCGGCATGAAGGACCAGATCCCGGGCGCCGTGTCGAGCTCGGAGGCGTCCACCGCGCGCCTGAAGGCGCTGGGCATCCCGGTCTTCGAGGCCAATGCCGTGGGCGAACTCTCGGTCTACATCGACGGCGCGGACGAGATCGACGGCCAGGGCCACATGGTCAAAGGCGGCGGCGCGGCGCTCACGCGGGAGAAGATCGTGGCCGCGCAATCGCGCCGCTTCGTCTGCATCGCCGACGACTCCAAGCTGGTGAAGGTGCTGGGCCGCTTCCCCTTGCCGGTGGAGGTGATTCCCATGGCGACGGCCCGGGTGGTGCGCCAGTTCGCGCAGATGGGCGGCACCGCCCAGGTGCGGATGAAGGATGGCGCTCCCCTGGTCACCGACAACGGCCAGCACATCCTGGATGTGACCGGCCTGCAGATCACCGACCCGCTGGCGTTCGAGAGCCAGGTCAACCAATGGCCGGGCGTGGTGACGGTGGGGGTGTTCGCCCACCAGAAGGCTGGCGTGTGCCTGCTGGGCACGCCGGATGGCGTGAAGACGCTGACGTTCTGAGAGGTTGGGCCGCCGCCGAACGCGGCCCGGTGATCAGAAACGGATGCCGGCGGGGTTCTGCGGGGGCGGCGTCACGGGCACTTCGGCCGGTGCCGAGGGCGCTGCGGGTTGCTCGCGCGCGGCAGAAGACGCACCTGCCGCTTCAGCAGGCCGCGCCGTTGCCACCAGAGGCGTGGCGGCCGGGCGGCGGTAGCTGGAGGGCAGGGCGGATTGCTTGGGGTAACCGGCGGCGTCCAGGAACTGCGACCACTCGGTGTCCGAATAGCCCTTGATCTGCTGGCTGCCGATGGTCAGGAACGGCAGAGAGGCCTCGCCGCTGAGCCGCTTGAGCGCTTCAGCATCCTGTGGCGTCTCGACCGTCTTCTCGCTGTAGGGAATGCCACGCGCATTGAGCAGGTTGCGCCCGCTGTTGCACGGTGCGCAGTCGCGACCGGTGTAGAGCGTGACCGGGTAGCGGCTGCTGGTCTGGCGCAGTTCAAAGGGCAATTGGGCGCTTGCGCCGGCGGAGGTGCCCGCCGCCGTGCCGCCCACGGGCCGTGCCGGGGTGGTCGCCGGCGGTGGTTGGTCGGAGTAGGTGACCTTGCCGTCCGGCCCCACGATCCGGTAGACGCCTTGCGCGAGCACGGGTGCGGCGAGCAGGCTGGCCAGCACGGCCAGGGCAAGCAGTCGGGGCGCGGGGCAACGGGCGTTCATGGCGGTTCCTATCGGCAGGCCACGGGACAAATCAAGCCATGCCCTGGTGGCGCAGCAGGGCGTCGATGCTCGGCTCGCGGCCTCGGAAGGCCTTGAACGATTCCATGGCCGGGCGGCTGCCGCCGGCTTCCAGGATCGCCTGACGATAGCGGCGCCCCGTCGCGACGTCCAGCGTGCTGTGGCCATTTTGCAGCGCCGCTTCCTCGAAGGCGGCGTAGGCATCGGCCGACAGCACTTCGGCCCATTTGTAGCTGTAGTAGCCCGCGGAGTAACCGCCGGCGAAGATGTGGCTGAAGGTGTGCGGCGTGCGGCTGTAGGCCGGCGGTTGCAGCACGGCCACTTCGTCGCGCACCTGTTGCTGCAGCGCCAGAATAGCCGCACCACTGGCGGCGGGCTCGGGCAGGCTGTGCAGCAGCATGTCGAACAGCGAGAACTCCACCTGGCGCAGCGTCTGCAGGCCGCTCTGGTAGTTCTTGGCGGCCAGCATCTTGTCGAACAGCGCGCGCGGCAGCGGCTCGCCGGTGTCCACGTGGGCCGTCATGTGCTTGAGCACATCCCACTCCCAGCAGAAGTTCTCCATGAACTGGCTGGGCAGTTCGACCGCGTCCCACTCCACGCCGCTGATGCCGGAGACATCGCGCTCGTTCACTTTCGTGAGCATGTGGTGCAGGCCGTGGCCGAACTCGTGGAACAGGGTGATGACGTCGTCGTGCGTGAGCAGCGCGGGCTTGCCGTTCACCCCCTCAGCGAAGTTGCAGACCAGGTGCGCCACCGGCGTTTGCAGCACGCCCGTGTCGGGTCGCAGCCAGCGCGCGCGCACATCGTCCATCCAGGCGCCGCCCCGCTTGCCTGTGCGGGCGGCCGGGTCCAGGTAGAACTGCCCGACCAGCTCTGTGCCCTGAGGCCCCGAGCGCTCGATGCGGTAGAACGCCACGCCCGGGTTCCACACGGGTGCCTGGTCGGGACGGATCGCCACCTCGAACAGGGTCTCGACGATCTGGAACAGACCGGCCAGCACCTTGGGGGCGGTGAAATAGGGTTTGACTTCCTGCTCGCTGAAGGCGTAGCGCGCTTCCTTCAGCTTCTCGCCGATGTAGGGCCAGTCCCAGGCCTGGGGATCGTTCAGGCCGAGTTCAGTGGCCGCGAATTCGCGCAGGTCGGCCAGGTCTTTCTCGGCGTGGGGCCGGGCCTTGGCGGCCAGGTCCCGCAGGAAGGCGATCACCTGCTCGGGCGATTCGGCCATCTTTGGCACCAGCGACACGTCGGCGTAGTGGCGGTAGCCCAGCAGGCGGGCCTCTTCGTGGCGCAAGGCGAGCAGCTCGCCCATGATCGCGGTGTTGTCGAACTTGGTCGCCTCGCCAGCGGCCTGATCGCTGGCGCGGGTGGCGTAGGCGCGGTAGAGCTTCTCGCGCAGCGGGCTGCTGTGGGCGAACTGCATCACCGGCAGGTAGCAGGGCATCTTCAGCGTGAGCTTGTGGCCGGTCTTGCCTTCGGCCTGGGCCGCCGCGGCGGTGGCCTGGAGCACGTCGTCGGGCACGCCGGCCATCTCGTCGGCCGTGGCGATCAGCGAAAAGGCGTCGGTGGCATCCAATGCGTTTTCGCTGAACTTCTGGGCCAGTTCGGCCTGGCGTTCCTGCAGCCAGGCAAAGCGGGCCTTGGCCTCACCTTCCAGGGCCGCGCCACCCAGCACGAAGCCGCGCATGGCGTTGTGGTGGGCCTGGGCCTGTTCGGCATTGAGCGTGGCGGGGTCCATGGCCCTGTACTTGGCGTACAGGCGCTCGTCGGCACCCAGCCGCGTCCAGAACTCGGTGACCTTGGGCAGCGCCTCGTTGTAGGCCGCGCGCAGCTCGGGGGTGTCGGCCACGCTGTTGAGGTGGCTCACCGCGCCCCAGGCGCGCGACAGACGCTCCGCAGGCACGTCCAGCGTGAGGGAAATCCGGGCCCAATCGTTGGGAAAACCGGGTGCCGTGACCTCTTCCAGCGCGGTGCTCGCGGCCTGCAGCAGCAGGTCCATCGCGGGCCCCACCGCCGCTGGCGTGATCGCATCGAAGCGGGGCAGGTCGCTGAAGTCGAGCAGTGGATTGAGGGTGGCTGGGGCGGTTCGGTCGTTCATGCGTTCTCAGATGTGGCGGTATGAGGGAAGTTCAAGGCGCGGCCCTGCACGAACGGGGAGCCAGAGGCTATCGCGGCTATTGGGATTGCGCGCTCTTCTTCACGCTCTTTTTCATGACCTTGGCGCGCTTGACCTGGCCACCGGGCGTGAGGCGCTGGTTGCCCAGCACGCGCACCACCTTGACCTCGGGGCGCTGGCCGCCGCGCTTGCTGAATTTCAGCACCTTGACGTCGCGCGGGCCCGGCTTGCGGTCCTCGTCGACGACTTTTTCCTTCTCCGGCATGGGGCGCCAGAGCACCAGCAGCTTGCCGATGTGCTGGATCGGCGCAGCGTCCAGCTCGTCGGCCAGGGTCTGGAGCATGGCTTCGCGGGCGGTGCGGTCGTCGTTGAGCACCCGGATCTTGATCAGGCCGTGGGCCTTGAGCGCGGCATCGGCTTCTTTCTTCACCGAGGCGCTCAGACCGTCACCCCCGATGTGGACGACGGGATCGAGGTGGTGGGCCTCGGCTCGGTGGACTTTGCGCTGGGCGGGGGTGAGTGTGATCTGGGGCATGGGACAATTATCGTTTACACAGACCCCAGGCGTCCCTCATGGGCATGAAAGTCAAAACACAGAGCAAGAAGGTCAACAAGGCCTGGCTCAACCAGCACGTCAACGACCCGTACGTGCGCTTGGCGCAGAAGGATGGCTACCGTGCGCGGGCGGCCTACAAGCTGCAGGAAATCGATGAAACGCTGGGGCTGGTGCGGCCCGGACAGGCGGTTGTCGATCTGGGCTCCACGCCCGGGGCCTGGAGCCAGTACCTGCGCCGCCGGCTCAGCCCGAACGGGGCGGCCGTGGGCGAATTGCACGGCACCATCGTCGCGCTGGACATGCTGCCCATGGAGGCGGTGGAAGGCGTGCACTTCATCCAGGGCGACTTCCGGGAGGCGGCGGTTCTGGCCGAGCTGGAGCAATCCCTGGTCGATCGGGGCGTGCAGCAGGTCGATCTGGTGGTGTCGGACATGGCGCCCAACCTGTCGGGCATCGGCATGACCGACGCCGCCCGGATCTCCGATCTGGTCGAACTCGCGGTGGATTTTGCCGTTCATCACCTCAAACCCGACGGTGCGCTGGTGGTCAAACTCTTCCACGGCGGTGCCTACGACCCCATGGTGGCGCTGTTCCGCGAGACCTTTCGCACGGTCAAGGCGGTTAAACCCAAGGCCTCCCGGGACAAATCCTCGGAAACCTTCCTGGTGGGGCTGGGTCTCAAAAAGGTCGGTTGAGGGTTTTGCGCCCTTGCGCCATTGAAAATGGCCAACCCTTTGATTGACATTGCCACGTCATGCCCCAGGGGCATGAGGGCTTGAAAGTCCTAGAATGGGAAACATATGAGCTTGTCAGTCACTATCGTCTCCAGGAGCTGCACTTGAACAACCAGTGGTTTTCGAAAATCGCCGTGTGGATGGTTATCGCCATGGTGCTTTTCACCGTCTTCAAGCAGTTCGACACGCGCTCCGCAGCGGGTTCGGGTTACATGGGGTATTCCGAGTTCCTCGACGAGGTCAAGGCCCAGCGCATCAAGAGTGCCACCATCCAGGAAGGCCAGGGGGGCACCGAGATCGTGGCCATCACGCAGGACGATCGTCGCGTGCGCACCACGGCCACCTACCTCGACCGGGGCCTGGTGGGCGACCTGATCAACAACAACGTCAAGTTCGACGTGCGTCCGCGCGAAGAGAGCTCGCTGCTCATGACCTTGCTGGTCAGCTGGGGTCCGATGCTGCTGCTGATCGGCGTCTGGATCTACTTCATGCGACAGATGCAGGGCGGTGGCAAGGGCGGTGCGTTCAGCTTCGGCAAGAGCAAGGCCCGCATGCTCGACGAGAACAACAATACCGTGACCTTTGCCGACGTGGCGGGTTGCGACGAGGCCAAGGAAGAGGTCAAGGAAGTCGTGGACTTCCTGAAGGATCCGGCGAAGTTCCAGAAGCTGGGCGGGCGCATCCCGCGCGGCCTGTTGCTGGTCGGACCTCCCGGTACCGGCAAGACGCTGCTGGCCAAGGGCATCGCCGGCGAGGCCAAGGTGCCGTTCTTCAGCATTTCCGGTTCCGACTTCGTGGAAATGTTCGTCGGCGTGGGCGCGGCCCGTGTGCGCGACATGTTCGAGAACGCCAAGAAGAACGCGCCCTGCATCATCTTCATCGACGAGATCGACGCCGTGGGCCGCCAGCGTGGTGCGGGCCTGGGCGGTGGCAACGACGAACGTGAACAGACACTCAACCAGATGCTGGTGGAGATGGACGGTTTCGAGACCAACCTGGGCGTGATCGTGGTCGCCGCGACCAACCGCCCGGACATCCTGGACGCGGCGCTGCTGCGCCCGGGCCGTTTCGACCGCCAGGTCTATGTGACGCTGCCCGACATCCGGGGCCGTGAGCAGATTCTGAACGTGCACATGCGCAAGGTGCCCCTGGGCACCGACGTGAACGCCAGCGTGATCGCTCGCGGCACGCCGGGCATGAGCGGTGCCGATCTGGCCAACCTCTGCAACGAAGCTGCCCTGATGGCCGCGCGCCGCAACGCGCGCGTGGTGGAGATGCAGGACTTCGAGAAGGCCAAGGACAAGATCTTCATGGGCCCCGAGCGCAAGAGCATGGTCATGCCCGAGGAGGAGCGCCGCAACACGGCGTACCACGAGTCGGGCCATGCGCTCATCGGCAAGTTGCTGCCCAAATGCGACCCGGTGCACAAGGTCACGATCATCCCGCGTGGCCGCGCGTTGGGCGTGACCATGAGCCTGCCCGCGCAGGACCGCTACAGCTACGACAAGGACTACATGCTGAACCAGATCAGCATGCTCTTCGGTGGCCGCATCGCCGAAGAGGTGTTCATGAACCAGATGACCACCGGCGCTTCGAACGACTTCGAGCGCGCGACCACCATTGCCCGCGACATGGTGATGCGCTACGGCATGACCGATGCGCTGGGCCCGATGGTCTATGCCGAGAATGAGGGTGAGGTGTTCCTGGGCCGTTCGGTGACCAAGACCACCAACATGAGTGAGTCCACCATGCAGAAGGTGGATGCCGAGGTGCGCCGCATCATCGATGCCCAGTACAAGCTGGCGCGCGATCTGATCGAGCAGCACAGCGACAAGATGCACGCCATGGCCACCGCGCTGCTGGAGTGGGAAACCATCGACGCCGACCAGATCGACGACATCATGGCCGGCAAGCCGCCGCGCCCGCCGAAGGACTGGACGCCGCGCAACCCCTCGGTGGGTGGCGGTGGTGGCAGCGGAGGCACCCCGGCGGTGACCACCGACCCTACACCCTCTGCCGCCTGAGCGGCGCGGACTTTTCATGCACATACGGGGCTTCGGCCCCGTTGTCGTTTCTACCGTTCTTTTGTTTTTCCATGCGCTGGCAAACCAACCGTTTCGATATCGACCTCACGAGCCCGCGCGTCATGGGCATCGTCAACGTCACGCCCGATTCGTTTTCCGATGGCGGGCTGCATGCCGACACAGCCGCCGCGCTGCGGCATTGCGAGCAGTTGCTGAAGGAGGGCGCCCACATCCTGGACATCGGCGGTGAATCGACGCGCCCGGGCAGCCCGGCGGTGCCGCTGGAGGAGGAGCTGGAGCGCGTGCTGCCCGTGGTTCGGGAGGCGGTGCGCCTGGACGTGCCGGTCTCGGTGGACACCTACAAGCCCGAGGTGATGCGGGCGGTGCTCGACGCGGGGGCTGACATCGTCAACGACATCTGGGCCCTGCGGCGCGGTGACGCGCTGCAGGCGGTGGCGGCGCACCCGCGCTGCGGCGTGTGCCTGATGCACATGCACCGCGATCCCCAGACCATGCAGGTGGCCCCCATGGACGGCGACGTGTTGCCCGACGTGCTCGCCTTCCTGGCCGAACGAGCCGGCGCGCTGATGGCGAACGGCGTGGCGCGCGAGCGCATCGTGCTCGACCCCGGCATCGGTTTTGGCAAGACCGTGGCCCAGAACCTGAGCCTGCTGGCGCGTCAGGCGGAGTTGCTGCCCCTGGGCTATGCGCTGTTGGCCGGCTGGTCGCGCAAGTCCACACTGGGTGCGGTCACCGGCCACGAGCGGCCCGCCGACCGCGCGGCGGCCAGTGTGGCGGCGGCCTTGCTGGCGGTGGAGCGCGGTGCGCGCGTGGTGCGTGTGCACGACGTGCGTGACACGGTGGACGCGCTCAAGGTCTGGCAGGCATTGCAAATCAGCTGACCGTCAGGGCCGCCCGCGATAATGCGGGAACCCGAATCCCACAACAAGAGAGAGGACAGGAGCAACATGGCCCGCAAATACTTTGGCACCGACGGCATCCGAGGCACCGTCGGGCAGGCCCCCATCACCCCCGATTTCGTCTTGCGCCTGGCGCATGCCGTGGGACGCGTGTTGCGGCGCACCGAGGCACACCCCACCGTGCTGATCGGCAAGGACACGCGCATTTCCGGCTACATGCTGGAGTCGGCGCTCGAATCGGGTTTCAACTCGGCGGGGGTGGACGTTGTCTTGCTCGGTCCGGTGCCCACGCCCGCGGTGGCTTACCTCACGCGGGCGCAGCGGGCCAGCTTGGGGGTGGTCATTTCGGCCAGCCACAACCCGTTTGCCGACAACGGCATCAAGTTCTTCAGCGCCCAGGGCGCCAAGCTGCCGGACGACTGGGAGCTGGCGGTCGAGGCCGCGCTGGAAGAGCCGCCCGTGTGGGTGGAGTCGGCCTTGCTGGGCAAGGCGCGCCGGCTGGACGACGCGGCCGGCCGCTACATCGAATTCTGCAAGAGCACCTGCGCCTACCACCTCACGCTCAAGGGCCTGAAGATCGTGGTGGATGGCGCCAATGGGGCGGCTTACCAGATCGCGCCCGCCGTGTTCCACGAGCTGGGTGCCGAGGTCATCAAGATCGGTTGTTCGCCCGATGGCCTGAACATCAACCACCACGTGGGTGCCACCCACCCGCAGGCCTTGCTGGAGGCCGTGAAGGCCCACGGCGCCGACTACGGCATCGCGCTCGATGGCGATGCCGACCGCATCCAGATGGTCGATGCCCAGGGCCGCCTCTACAACGGCGACGAGCTGCTGTACCTGATCGTGGCGGACCGCATCGCGCGCGACGAAGACGTGCCGGGCGTGGTGGGCACGCTCATGACCAACATGGCGGTGGAGGTCGCGCTCAAGTCGCGCGGCGTGAAGTTCGTGCGCGCCAAGGTGGGCGACCGGTACGTGCTGGAAGAACTCGAGCGCCATGGCTGGATCCTGGGCGGCGAAGGTTCCGGCCACCTGCTGGTGCTGGACCGCCACACCACCGGCGACGGCCTGGTGTCGGCCCTGCAGGTGCTGCACGCCTGCGTCGACAGCGGCAAGACCATGGCCCAGTTGCTGGCCGACGTGACGCTGTTCCCGCAGACCCTGATCAACGTGCGGCTCAAGCCCGGTCAGGACTGGAAGACCAACACCTTCCTGGACGAAGAGACCCGCGCGGTGGAGGCCGAACTGGCCGACAGCGGCCGCGTGCTGATCCGCGCCAGTGGCACCGAGCCCCTGCTGCGCGTGATGGTGGAAGCGCGCGACGCCAAGCAGGCCCAGGCCTGCGCCGAGCGTCTGGCCGCTGCGGTGCAGGCACAGGTGCCGGCGTGACCACGGCCGGCATCACCACGCTGCGCGCCGACTACGCCAACCCCGCGCACGCGGCGGCGCTGGTCCTGCTGCTCGATGCCTACGCCGGCGACCCCGCGGGTGGGGGGCAGGGGTTGTCGGCCTTTGCCAAAGCGAACCTTGTGGCCAGCCTGGCGGCGCGGCCGCAGGCCTACAGCGTGCTGGCCTTTGACGGCGGGCAAGCGGTGGGCCTGGTGAATTGCATCGAAGGCTTTTCCACCTTCGCCTGCAAGCCGCTGGTGAACGTGCACGACGTGGCCGTGCTGGCCAGCCACCGGGGTCGCGGCATCGCCGAGCAGATGCTGGCCCAGGCCGAGTTGATCGCGCGCGAGCGCGGCGCGGTGAAGCTCACGCTGGAGGTGCTGTCCGGCAACCAGCCCGCCATGCGCCTCTATGAGCGCATCGGCTTTGCCGGTTACCAGCTCGACCCGACCATGGGCAGCGCCCAGTTCCTGCAGAAATGGCTCTGAGCGCTCAGTAGAGCAGGTGGGGCCGGCGCGCCTCGGCCCAGGCGGCTTCGTCGGCCGCCGCCGCGGCGTCCAGCACATCGGGCGCTGCAGACACGTCGTCCACCCACTCGCGCAACAGCGGCCCGCCGTTGATGAGGTCGATCGCCAGCCGGTCGTGCTCGTACTCGTAGGCGAAATCCCGCCACAGCGGGTAGTCCGGCGCCTGCAGCCGCAAGGCCCGGAACGCCAGCGCCTGCAGGCGCCAGGGCTTGAAGGCTGCGTGGTCGTAGTGCGTCGGGTCCTCCACATGGATCTGCACGCCCGCGCATAGCTGGCCCACGTGCTTGTGGAAGGTGGGCTCGAAGAAACACTCGCGCAAGACGCAGCCCCTGATCCACTGCGGAGCCAGGCCCTGCATGTCGGCGATCAGGCGGCGGGTGTCGATGCCAGGCGCACCGAAGAGCTCCAGGGGCCGGGTGGTGCCCCGGCCCTCGCTGAGCGTGGTGCCTTCGAGCATCACGGTGCCGGCGTAGGCGCGCGCCATCGACAGGTTGGCCGCGTTCGGGCTGGGGTTGACCCAGGTGCGGCCTTCGGGCCAGCCGCACCCCGGTGCCGCCTCGGGCTGCCAGCCTGCCATGGTGATCACGCGGTACTCCAGCTGCAGGCCGAGCGTGGCGATGAACCAGTGGCCCAGTTCGCCCATGGTCATGCCATGGCGCATGGGCATGGGACCGGCGCCCACGAAGCTTTCCCAGCCTTCGCGCAGCGTGAGGCCTTCGATGGGGCGGCCCGCCGGGTTGGGGCGGTCGAGCACCCACACCGCCTTGCCGTGCCGCGCGGCGGCCTCCAGCACATAGCGCAGCGTGGTAATGAAGGTGTAGATGCGGCAGCCGAGGTCCTGCAGGTCGACCAGCAGCACGTCGAAGCTGTCCATCATGGCGTCGGTCGGCCGCCGCACCGTGCCGTAGAGGCTGAACACCGGGATGCCCAGCCGGGGGTCGTTGAAGTCGGGCGACTCGACCATGTTGTCCTGCTTGTCGCCGCGCAGGCCGTGTTGCGGGCCGAAGGCGGCGCTGAGCCGGACGTCGGGCAGGGCGGCCAGGGCGTCCAGCGAATGCGTCAGGTCGCGCGTGACCGAGGCCGGGTGCGCGAGCAGGGCCACGCGCCGGTCTTTCAAGGGGGCGCGCAGGGCAGGGTGTTGCAGGAAACGTTCGATGCCGAATTGCATGGGGTCTTGGTTCAGGGCAGGGGTGCGGCCAGCCGCAGGGCGCGGCCGTCGGGGTGGTGGAAGTCGGGGCGTTCGTTCGGGTGGTGCAGCGCCCAGTAGCTCAGTTGGCCATTGCGTTCTTCGATCACGGCGCACAGGCCCAGGCACAGCGCGGAAGGGCTGCGGGGCAGGGCGGCGGCCGGCAGGCGCGCGGTGAGCGTGAGGGCGCGCGGCGTGGTGTGGGCCAGCGGGGGGCGCAGCAACGCGCGGTCGCGGGCTTCGGCCGCTTCATCGCGCTGGCGTTCGGATGAAAACCGGTAGGCGGCCCACTCGCTCGACGGCGAGAAATTGAACTCGCGGTAGGCGGCCTCGCCGTCGGCGGCCACGAAGGCCTCCAGGCAGGTGTGCCGCCACAGGCCGTCGGTGGGCACGGGCGCGGCCGGTGCCGGAATGCGCAAGGCCGTGGTGTCCCCCCGCAGCGCGTAGCGCAGCCGCAAGCCGTCGGCGTGGACGCGGACCTCCACCGACACCGCCAGCACCACACCGCAGGGCGTGGCGGGGTGGCAGCGCAACTGCGCACGGAGGGGGGCGGGGTTGGGGTTCACAGCTCCGTATTCTGGCAGGCCCCCCTGGGGGTGGGCCATTGTCACCAAAACTTCATGCGATTGCCATGCGGGAGACACCCGTGGTTCGCACACTGCCTGTTCATGACCACAGCTTCACTCAACTCCGCGCCCCTGGTGGGCGCACTGACCCAGGAGCCCGCCATGAAAGAACTGCCCACCCCCACGCTGGACCTTTCGCCGGTCTCGTTGCCACGGGGGTCACTTCATCCCCGCCCGCTTTTCTCGCCAGCGCCGCAGCCCGTCAGCGGTGGCATCGCCGTCTCCTGGGCGCGGCATCTGGACGAGGTTCGTGAAGCGCAAAGGCTGAGGTTCGACGTGTTCGCCACCGAAATGGGCGCGCGCCTGCCGCAGCAGGTGCCCGGCCACGACGTGGACCTGTTCGACGATTTCTGCGAACACCTGCTGGTGCGCGATGCCACCACCCAGCGCGTGATCGGCACCTACCGCGTGCTGACCCCGGCTCAGGCCAAACGCGTGGGCAGCACCTACAGCGACACCGAATTCGACCTGACCCGCCTGCGCGCCGTGCGCGAGCGCATGGTCGAACTGGGCCGCAGCTGCGTGCACCCCGATCACCGCCACGGTGGCGTGATCATGGCGCTGTGGGGCGCGCTGGCCGAGTTCATGGTGCGCAACCAGCTCGACACCATGATCGGCTGCGCCAGCATCCCGATGCAGCACGAAGGCCCGCACGGCATGGTGGGCGGGGGCCATGCGGCGGCCAGCATCTGGCGGCAGGTCAAGGCGACGCACCTGGCGCCCATCGACTGCCACGTGCGGCCCCGCCTGCCACTGCCGATCGAGCAGCTCGACGACACACTCGACGTGGAGCCGCCCGCGCTGATCAAGGGCTACCTGCGCCTGGGCGCCAAGGTGCTGGGCCCACCGGCCTGGGACCCGGACTTCAACGCGGCCGATCTGCCCATGCTGATGCGCATCTCGGACCTGCCGGCGCGCTACCGCAAGCATTTCCTGGGGGCCTGATGCGAGCCGCGCTCGACGTTCTGGGCGGTTGGGCGGTGAAGTCCGGCCTGCCGCAGGCGGGCGGCGTCTGGGCTGCCGGTGGCGGCAGCGACGACGACGCGCAGGAACCTTCCGAACGTGCCCGCTACCGGGCCGTTTTCATTTCCGACCTGCACCTGGGCACCGCGGGTTGCCAGGCGCGGCCGCTGCTCGATTTCCTCAAGCACCACCCCAGCCACACCCTGTACTTGGTGGGCGACATCATCGACGGCTGGCAACTGCGCCGCAAATGGTATTGGCCGCAGGCGCACAACGACGTGGTGCAGAAGCTGCTGCGGCGCTCGCGCAAGGGCTGCCGCGTGGTGTTCGTGCCGGGCAACCATGACGAATTCGCGCGCCAGTTCGACGGCCACAACTTCGGCGGCATCGAGGTCGCGAACGAAGCCGTGCACACCACGGCCGACGGCCAGCGCCTGTGGGTGGTGCACGGCGACCACTTCGACGGCGTGATCCAGTGCGCCAAGTGGCTGGCCTACCTGGGCGACAACGCCTACGAACTCACGCTGCGCCTGAACCGCCACCTCAATTCGCTGCGCGCGCGCCTGGGCCTGCCCTACTGGTCGCTCTCGCAGTACCTCAAGCACAAGGTCAAGAGCGCGCTGAACTACGTGACCGACTTCGAGCGCGCGGTGGCGGCCGAAGCCCGCTCGCGTGGCTACCAGGGCGTCGTCTGCGGCCACATCCACCGGGCGGAAATGCGGCACATCGACGGCACGCTGTACTGCAACGACGGCGACTGGGTGGAGAGCCTGACCGCGCTGGTGGAGCATCTGGATGGCCGCCTCGAGCTGGTGCACTGGAGCGAGCAGGCCACAACGCCGCTGTCCCACGAGGAGCGGTCGCCAGAACCGCGGACCGAGGGCCAACCGTCCTGAGTCGGCTTTCGCCAGGGGGAAACGCATCGCATGAAAATCCTGATCGTGACCGACGCCTGGCAACCCCAGGTCAACGGCGTGGTGACCACGCTTGTGGAACTGGCGCGGCAGCTGCAGGCCAGCGACCACGAGGTGGTGGTGATCCATCCGGGCCAGTTCCGCACGCGGCCTTGCCCTGGTTATGCAGGCATCGACGTCGCGCTGTTTCCCGGCCGCCGCATGCGCGAATTGATCAACACGGCCGAACCGGACGCGATCCACATCGCCACCGAAGGCCCGCTGGGCTGGGCCGCGCGGCGCCACTGCCTGCGCCGCAAACTGGCGTTCACCACCGCCTTCCACACCAAGTTTCCCGAGATCCTGCACGCGGCCCTGGGCGTCCCCGTGTCGTGGGGGTACGCGCTGTGTCGCCGCTTCCACCGCCCCAGCAGCGGCGTTATGGTGCCCACGCAGGGCGTGCTCGACATGCTCAAGGCGCGGGGTTTTGGCCAATTGCGCGCCTGGACGCACGGCGTGGACACGCGCCTTTTTTCGCTGACGGACCCTCCCACCAGCTATGCGCCGCTGGGGCCGCTGGCGCACCCCGTCAGCCTGTTCGTGGGCCGCCTCTCCTACGAGAAGAACATCGATGCCTTCCTGCGCATGGACCTGCCTGGCAGCAAGGTGGTGTGCGGTGTGGGGCCGTTGACCTCGGCGTTGCGCCAGCGCTACCCGAATGTGCATTGGCTGGGGGTGCTGCCCCGCCATGAGCTGGCGCAGGTGTACGCGGCGGCGGACGTGTTCGTGTTTCCCAGTCGCAGCGAGACCTTTGGCCTGGTGATGCTCGAGGCCATGGCTTGTGGCGTGCCGGTGGCCGCCTACCCGGTGGACGGCCCCCTGCAGGTGATTGGCAACAGCGGGGCCGGTGCCCTGCGCGACGATCTGCGCGAGGCCTGGAAGGACGCGCTCAAGGTCAAACGCCACGAAGCGCGGGATCGCGCCCTCCAGTTCGGATGGGGGCGGGCGGCGACGCTGTTCGTGTCCCACCTCAGCGTCCTGCCCCGGCCCCGCCGACCGAGGTCCGCGGTTCGCACCATGAAGGAGGTGGATGGCACGGTTCTGTCACACAAACGTCATCCAATCGTTGAATAATCGACACATGGTGCGCCAGGGATCACCGGCCGGGAGCGGCGGGCAGCAGGCGAACCCTTCGATTCCAGCGGCATCCATGAGCGGCAACACCCTGCATCAGAAGCTACCCCTCCTCGATCGCGATCACAGCATCCTCGCCTTCAACGAACGCGTGATGGACTGGGCGCGCCGGGCCGACGTGCCGTTGCTGGAGCGCCTGCGCTACCTGAGCATCGTCTCCAGCAACCTGGACGAGTTCTTCGAAGTCCGCGTGGCGCCCCACCTGACGGCGGCGCGGGCCAACGAACAGCGCGGCCCCTTCACTTCGCTGTCCTACGAACAGCTCTCGGACAAGGTGCATTCGCTGGTGGCCCAGCAATACGCCATCTACAACGACGAGTTGCTGCCGCTGCTGGAGAAGAAGGGCATCAAGCTGATCTCGCATGGCGAGCGCAATCCGCGCCAGCGCCGCTGGGTCAAGGAGTTCTTCATCAAGGAAGTGCAGCCGCTGCTGATGCCGGTGGGGCTGGACCCGGCCCACCCGTTCCCGCAGGTGGCGAACAAGTCGCTCAACTTCATCGTGCGCCTCACGGGCAAGGACGCTTTCGGCCGCGAGAACGAGATCGCCATCGTGAAGGTGCCGCGCATCCTGCCGCGCTTCTTCCGCATGCCACCGGTCAAGGGCTCCAAGCAGACGCACTTCGTCTCCATCTCCAGCCTGATCCGTTCGCACCTGAACGACCTGTTTCCCGGGCGCCAGGTCACCGAGTTTTCCCAGTTCCGCGTCACCCGCCATTCCGATCTGGCGGTGGACGAGGAAGAGGTGAAGAACCTGCGCACCGCCTTGCGCAAGGGCTTGCAGCAGCGCCACTATGGCCAGGCCCTGCGGCTGGAGGTCTCGGCCGGCTGCTCGATCCACCTCTCCAACTTCCTGCTGGAGCAGTTCGCGCTGACCGAGCGGGCGCTGTACCGCGTGCCCGGCCCGGTCAACCTCGTGCGGCTGAACCAGCTGATCGACCAGGTCGAAGCACCCGCGCTGCGCTTCGAGACCTACAGCGCGGGCTGGCCGGCCCAGCTCACACCCGGGCAGTCGTACTTCGAGCGCCTGCGGCAGGGCGACGTGCTCATCCACCAGCCCTTCGAGAGTTTCGATGCGGTGCTGGGCTTCCTGCGCGAAGCGGTGGAAGACCCCGACGTGCTGGCCATCAAGCAGACCATTTACCGCACGGGCGCCAAGTCGGAGCTGATGAACCTGCTGCGCGAAGCCGTGCGCCGTGGCAAGGAAGTGACGGCGGTGGTGGAGCTCAAGGCGCGCTTCGACGAAGAGGCCAACATCAACTACGCCGAACGGCTGGAGTCGGTGGGCGCCCAGGTGGTCTATGGCGTGGTGGGCCTCAAGACGCACGCCAAGATGCTGCTGGTCACGCGCCGCGAGGCCACGGGCCTGCGCCGCTACGCCCACCTGTCCACCGGCAACTACAACCCCGGCACGGCGCGCCTCTACACCGACCTGAGCTACCTCACGGCCGATGACGCGCTCACCGCCGACCTGGAGCAGATCTTTCTGCACCTGGCGAGCCAGAACCGCCTGCCCAAGCTCAACAAGGCCCTGATCGCGCCGTTCCATCTTCACAAGGCCATGCTCGACAAGGTGGAGGCCGCAGGTGCCGCCGCCAAGGCCGGGCAGGACGCGCGCATCGTCCTGAAGATGAACGCCCTGACCGACGAGCCGATGGCGCGTGCGTTGGCCGTGGCCTCCCAGCAGGGCGTGAAGATCGACCTGATCGTGCGCGGCGCCTGCATCCTGCCCGCGCAGGTGCCGGGCTTCACCGACAACGTGCACGTGCGCTCGGTGATCGGGCGCCTGCTGGAGCATTCCCGGGTGTTCTACTTCCGCACCGGCGAGGTGGAGGAGCTCTGGCTCTCCAGCGCCGACTGGATGAACCGCAACATGCTGCGGCGCATCGAACTCGCGTGGCCCGTGACCGACAACGCGCTGCGCCATCGCATCATCGACGAGTGCCTGCAGGCCTACCTGCACGACACCAAGGACGCCTGGCTGCTGCGGCCGGACGGCAGCTACGTGCCGGCCGGGGCCAACGGCAACGGCCGGGGCCGCATCACCTTGCATTCGGCGCAGGCCAGCCTGATGGCCCTGTATGGCAGCAAAGGCTGACGACATGGAAAACCGGACCGTGGACCTGATTCTGTGGCGGCATGCCGAGGCGCACGACCACCCCGAGCCATTGACCGGGCGACCCGGTGATCCCCAGGATCTGGCGCGCCGGCTGACCCCGCGCGGCGAAAAACAGGCCACCCGCATGGCCGCCTGGCTGGATCGGCAACTGCCCGATGGCGCCCGCATCTGGAGCAGCCCGGCGGTGCGCTGTGAAGAGACGGTGCTGGCGCTGGGCCGCAAGTACAAGCTGCGCGACGACCTCTCACCCGATGGCGACCCGCTGGCCTTGCTGGAGCTGGTGCAATGGCCCTACGGCAAGTCGCCGGTGGTGGTGGTCGGCCATCAGCCCACGCTGGGGCGCGTGGTGGCCCGCCTGCTGGGCCTGACCGAAGAGGACTGTTCGGTGAAGAAGGGCGCCGTGTGGTGGCTTCGCCACCGCGAGCGCGATGGCGTGGGCCAGACCGTGGTGGTCACGGTGCAGACGCCCGAGCTGATCTGATCAGACGGCTTTTTTGGCGGGTGCCGCGCGGCGGACCACCGGGCGCTTGACGGCGGCCTTGGGTGCGGGGGCCGATTTTTTTGCGCTTGCTTTCTTGGCCACGGGCTTGGCGGCAGGGGATGCCGCCTTGGCCGCAGGCTGGGCGACGGCGGGTGCGGCGGGCTTGGCAATCGCCTTGGTCGCGGGTTTCGCGGCCTTTTTGGCGGTGGGCTTTGCCGCGGGCGTGGTGGCCGCTGGCTTGTCGGTCACCGTCGGGCGGCCCGTCTTGAGGGTGGGCACGGCGGCGAGGGCCACCTTGTAGGCCGCGTCGTTCAGGCCCTGCAACACCATCAAACCAGCGCGCAGCAGTTCGCTCTTCTTGACGCTGGAGCCCAGTGCGATCGCACGGGTCTTGAGCTGATCGATGGCGGCGAACTCGTTTTTGGGGATGGTGAAGCTGTCGCGCACCAGCTTGGGTTTCTTGAGGCTGGTTTTGTTGTTCTGACTGGCCATGAATGCACTCCGGGGATGACAAAAGGGGCCGGAGTATAAACCGTATATACCGTTTTCCGTCTACCTCGGAACAGTGACAGTTGTGTGACAGTGGGGGTGCTACCGGATGTCCGCCGTGAACTTCCAGGCAGACTTCTGCCAGGCCACCACTTCTTCGCCCAGCAGCCAGGCCGACTGTGGATAGCGTTTAGCCCATCCCGGGTTGGTCGAGAGCTTGAAGGCGCGCGGCTTGTAGCTCAGCTTGACCGACTGGTACTCCGGCATCTGGCGCGCGTGGCACAGCAGCACGGCCAGGCGCAGCGCCATGAGCTGCTTGGCGAACAGCTCGTCCATCAGGGCGTCTTCGAGCTTGCGCAGCTTGCCACGTTGGCCCATCACCAGCTGACTCATACGGTGAAGTTCGGGCAGGGAAAAGCCCGGGGCATCCATGTTGTCCAGGATGTACGCGCCGTGGTGGTGGGAGCGTTCGTGCGAGATGTGCGTGCCGATCTCGTGCAGGCGTGCCGCCCACGCCAGTTTCTGCGAATAGCGCTCGTTCTGTGCGTCGAGCGCCGCGATCTGGGCGAAGAGGGCGGTGCTGACCTCGCTGACCCGTTGGGCCTGCGCATCGTCGGCCGAGAAACGATGGGCCAGCCAGCGCACGGTGCGCTCGCGCACGTCGCCACCGTCGGTGTCGCGATCGATCAGGTCGTAGAGCGCTCCGTGGCGAAGCGCGCCCTGGGCCGGCACCATCTGCTCGATGCCGAAGAGGTCGAAGATGGCGCGCAGCACGCTCATGCCGCCACCGATCACCGGGCGCCGGTCGTCTTTCAGGCCCTCGAGGCGCAACTGGTCGGCGCTGCCGGCCTTGATCATCCGCTCGGTCAGCCAGTCCAGCCCCGCGCGCGTGACCACGCCGGAGGCCCAGCCATTGGCCGCCAGCATGTCGGCGACCGCCCCCACGGTGCCCGAGGAGCCGTAGGCGATGGTCCACTCGGGCGGCGGAAATTTGTCCAGGGCCTCGTCAATCACGGCCTTGGCCGCTACTTCGGCGGTTTTGAAGGCCGATGCGGTGAACTGGCCGCGCGGAAAATAGCGCGTGGACCAAGCCACGCTGCCCAGGCGGTACGACTCCATGGCGCGCGCCGTGTAGCCCTGGCCCAGGATCATCTCGGTCGAGCGCCCGCCGATGTCCACCACCAGCCGCTTTTCGTCCGAGTGGGGCAGCAGGCGGGACACGCCCTGGTAGATCAGGCGCGCTTCTTCGTGGCCCGAAACCACGTCGATCGAGAACCCCAGGATGGCCTGGGCGTTGCGCAGGAATTCGTCGCGGTTCTTCGCTTCGCGCAGGGTCTGCGTGGCCACGGCCCGAACCTGCTGCTTCTTGAAGCCGTGAAGCCGCTCGGCGAACCGGGCCAGGCACTCCCAGCCACGCTCCATGGCGGCCTGGCTGAGGTTCTTTTCCTCGTCCAGGCCGGTGCCCTGGCGCACGGTTTCTTTCAGGTATTCGATGCGCTCGATATGGCCTGAGTGGTAACGGCCGATTTCCAGCCGGAAACTGTTGGAGCCGAGGTCGATGGCGGCGAGGAGGGTTCCGTTTTGCATGCGAGACGGCGGCTGTGGGCCGAAGGGGGGCCCCCAGGGGCTGGATTGAGCGGGAAAACCCGGATTGTGACGCATGGCCGTGAAGCGCCGCCTGTCGGTGGACTCACGGACGACCGCCTGCTGTGTGACAGATGGTCAATGTCACATGGATGTCACATTGGCTGCCTAAAGTCCTCCTTGTTCCGCATCCACAACCGCTAGGAGTTACTTCATGATCAACAAACGAATCTTCCTCAAGACAGTGGCTGCAGCCGCCATGGCGACCGCTGGCATGGGTTCCGCACTGGCGGCAGACATCACCGGCGCCGGCGCTACCTTTCCCTTTCCCATCTACGCCAAGTGGGCCGAGGCCTACAAGAAGGAAACCAATGTCGGCTTGAACTACCAGTCCATCGGTTCGTCGGGCGGTATCCGCCAGATCCGCGCCAAGACGGTGGCTTTTGGCGCATCCGACGCACCCGTGCCAGGCGCCGATCTCGACAAGGACGGCATGGTCCAGTTTCCCGCCATCATTGGCGGTACTGTGCCCGTGATCAACCTCGAGGGCTTCAAGCCGGGCGAACTGCGCGTGACCGGACCCGTGCTGGCCGAGATGTTCCTGGGCAAGATCGCCAAGTGGAACGACCCCAAGCTGGTTGCCCTGAATCCGGGCAAGACCTTGCCGGATGCAAGCATCACCATCGTTCACCGCGCTGACGGTTCGGGCACCACGTTCAACTGGACCGACTACCTGACGGTGGTCAGCAAGGAGTGGGCCGACACTGTGGGAAAGGGCGCTGCTGTGAAATGGCCGGCGGCTTCCTCGGTTGGCGGCAAGGGCAACGAAGGGGTGGCGGCCAACGTGAATCGCGTCAAAGGTGCACTGGGCTATGTGGAGTACGCGTACGTCAAGAAGAACAACATGAACTTCTTGCAGTTGCAGAACGCCGACGGCAAATACGTGAGCCCGGACGACACCGCTTTCGCCGCCGCTGCTGCCAGCGCCGACTGGTTCAGCGTGCCCGGTATGGGCATCTCGATGGTCAACGCCAAGGGTGCGCAGAGCTGGCCGGTGAGCACGGCCTCCTTCATCCTCATGTACAAGGACCCGGCAGACAAGGCGCAGTCCGCAGAAGTGCTGAAATTCTTCGACTGGGCTTTCAAGAATGGCAAAGGCATGGCCGCTGAACTTGACTACGTGCCTCTGCCCGACACCCTGACGGCCCAGATCCGCTCCAAGGTTTGGACGCAGATCGCGAAGTAAGTTAGGCTTTCCTCATAAAAGAACATCCGTCGGCAGACACCGTCTTGCCGGCGGATGTTGGCTTGTGGGGCCGCACAAACCTGCATGGGAGTCAACATGAGCGTGGGAACCACCATGAGTCCGCAACCAGTGTCCGCCGAATCGGGCAATCCTGACATGGAGTCGATTGCGAAGAGGCAGCGACTTCAGGACGTCTTCTTCCATCGGATCACCCAGGGCTTTTCGCTGCTGGTGCTGGTCGCGCTGCTGGGCATCATCGTTTCGCTTTTCATCAACGCCTGGCCCACATTCCAGAAATTCGGCATCGAATTCATCTGGCGCGTCGAGTGGGACATCATCAACGAAGAATTCGGTGCAGCGATTGCCATCGTCGGCACCATCGCCAGCGCGACGATCGCCATGTTGATCGCGGTGCCATTGGCCTTCGGTATCGCGCTGTTCCTGACCGAAACCTGCCCTGTGTGGCTGCGCCGCCCACTGGGCACGGCGGTCGAGTTGCTGGCTGCCGTTCCTTCCATCATCTACGGCATGTTCGGTCTGTTTGTCTTTGCGCCGTTGTTTGCCGACCATTTTCAGATGCCTGTGCAGCAGTTGTTGGGAGGCATGCCCCTGGTGGGCTTCCTGTTCGGCGGCAGTACCAACGGTTTCGGTATCCTCGCGGCGGGCATTGTGCTGGCTTTCATGGTGCTGCCCTTCGTGGCCGCCGTGATGCGCGACGTGTTCGAGATCGTGCCGCCCATCCTGCGCGAATCGGCCTATGGCCTGGGTTGCACAACCTGGGAAGTGGTGCGCCGCGTGGTGCTGCCTTACACGCAAAAAGGCGTGATCGGCGGGATCATGCTGGGCCTGGGCCGCGCGCTGGGAGAGACCATGGCCGTCACCTTCGTGATCGGCAACGCCAACCGCCTGCCGACTTCGCTGTTCTCGCCCGGTACCTCGATCGCCTCGACGCTGGCCAACGAGTTCGGTGAAGCGGCCGACTTCCATCTCTCCACCCTGTTCGCCCTCGGTTTCCTGCTCTTCGTCATCACCTTCATCGTGCTGTCGGCCGCCAAGATCATGCTGCTGCGCGCTGAAAAGGCCAAAGGTCTCTGAGACACCACACCATGGAATTCAACCACCGCCTCTACAAGCGCCGCCAGCGCGCCAATGCCATCGGCCTGACCCTGTCCATGGGCGCCATGGTGCTGGGCCTGTTCGTGCTGCTCTGGATCCTCAGCGTGTTGTTCAGCAACGGCCTGGCCGCGCTGGACTGGAACATGTTCACCCAATCCACGCCGGCGCCGGGCACGGATGGCGGCGGCCTGGCCAACGCCATCGTCGGCAGCCTGATGATGGTGGGCTTCTCGGTGCTGGTCTCCACGCCCATCGGCATCTTTGCCGGCGTGTACCTGGCCGAGTACGGTGACACCAGCAAGACCGCTGAACTCACGCGCTTCGTGACCGACATCATGCTCTCGGCACCGTCCATCGTGCTAGGGCTTTTTGTGTACGCGATTGCTGTCGCCACCGTGGGCAATTTCTCCGGCTGGGCCGGCAGCTTGGCGCTGTCGCTGATCGCGGTGCCGGTGGTGGTTCGCACCACCGAGAACATGCTGCGCCTGGTGCCCGGGAGCCTGCGTGAAGCGGCTTTCGCCCTGGGTGCGCCGCGTTGGAAAGTGACCACGCTGGTGACACTGCGCGCGGCCAAAAGCGGGGTGATGACGGGTTTGCTGCTGGCGGTGGCCCGCATCAGCGGCGAAACCGCGCCACTTCTGTTCACCGCTCTGAACAACCAGTTCTTCAGCACCGACATGGGCGCACCGATGGCCAATCTGCCGGTGGTGATCTTCCAGTTCGCCATGAGCCCCTACGACAACTGGATTCGCCTGGCCTGGGGGGGCGCGCTGCTGATCACCCTCTCGGTGCTGGCCCTCAACATCGTGGCGCGGGTCTTCCTGCGCGAAAAGAAGGCGGGCTGAGCCCCGTCCCCGCACAACCGAATACCCGACACGGAACCGACCATGCCCAACACCGCCACTGCCTCGGCCGCCACGGCCACCGCCAAGAATGCGCTGGAGCTGCGCAACCTGAACTTCTTCTACGGCAAGTTCCAGGGCCTGAAGAACGTCAACATGAACATCGAGGAGCGCAAGGTCACCGCCTTCATCGGCCCCTCGGGTTGCGGCAAGTCCACGCTGCTGCGCACGCTCAACCGCATGTACAGCCTGTACCCCGGCCAGCGCGCCGAGGGCGAAATCAATTTCTACGGCCAGAACATCCTGGACTCCAAGCAGGACATCAACCTGCTGCGCGCGCGCATCGGCATGGTGTTCCAGAAGCCCACGCCGTTCCCGATGTCGATCTACGACAACATCGCCTTCGGCGTGAAGCTGTACGAAGATCTCAGCCGCGGTGAGATGGACGATCGGGTGGAATGGGCGCTGTCCAAGGCGGCTCTTTGGAACGAGGTCAAGGACAAGCTCAACCAGAGCGGCCTGTCGCTCTCCGGCGGCCAGCAGCAACGCCTGTGCATCGCGCGCAGCGTGGCCGTGAAGCCGTCGGTGCTGCTGCTCGACGAACCCACGTCCGCGCTGGACCCGATCTCCACCGGCAAGGTGGAAGAACTGGTGCACGAGCTCAAGCAGGACTACACCATCGCCATCGTCACGCACAACATGCAGCAGGCCGCCCGCTGCAGCGACTACACCGCCTACATGTACCTGGGCGAGCTGATCGAATTCGGTTCGACCGAGCAGATCTTCTTCAAGCCGAACAAGACGGAGACGGAAGACTACATCACGGGCCGTTTCGGCTGAGCCCGCTCATTCAGCGACCCAAGGAGGCCCTACATGACCGACAAACACATCTCCAGCCAGTTCGACGCCGAGCTGAACTCCATTTCCACGCACGTGCTCGAAATGGGCGGCCTGGTCGAGTCCCAGCTGCACCAGGCGGTCTATGCGCTGATCCACATGAGCCTGGAATCGGCCGAGCAGGTGATGGAGAACGAAAACCGCATCAACCAGATGGAAGTGCAGATCGATCACGAGATCATCTCCACCATCGGCCGTCGCCAGCCCACCGCCCGCGACCTGCGTTTTCTGATGGCCATTTCCCGCACCACGCAGAACCTGGAGCGCGCCGGTGACGAAGTGGCCCGCATCGCCCGCATGGTCAAGTCCATCATCCAGAATGGTTCGCCGCGCAACCTGCCCAGCTCGGAGCTGCGCATGGCCGCCGACCTGGCCGCCGCGCTGCTGCGCAAGTCGCTCGATTCGTTCGCGCGCCTCGACACCGCCATGGCCGTGGCCATCATCAAGGGCGACGACGCGATCGACCACGAGTACAACGGCTTCCTGCGCAAGCTCATCACCTACATGATGGAAGACCCCCGCACCATCTCGCCCAGCCTGGATCTGCTGTTCCTGGCCAAGTCGATCGAGCGTGTGGGCGACCATGCCAAGAACATCGCGGAACAGATCATCTTCATCGTCAAGGGTGAAGACGTGCGGCACGTGCCCATGTCGGCCGTGGAGTCGGTGGTCGGATGAGAAAGCTGCCACGCGTTCTCGTGGTCGAGGACGAACCCTCTATCGCCGAACTGATCGCGGTCAACCTGCGCCACAACGGGTTCGCGCCCACTGTGGTGTTCGATGGCGCCGCTGCCCAGCGCGAGGTGGATGCGGTGCTGCCCGACGTGATCCTGCTCGACTGGATGTTGCCTGGCGAAAGCGGCGCCGTGCTGGCGCGCCAGTGGCGCAAGAACGAACGCACCAAGACCGTGCCCATCCTCATGCTCACCGCGCGCAGCGACGAGAGCGACAAGGTGCAGGGCCTGGATGCCGGTGCCGATGACTACATCACCAAGCCCTTCTCCACCCAGGAGCTGCTCGCGCGCATCCGCGCCGTGCTGCGCCGCCGGGCCCCCGAGATCGTGAACGACTCGGTGCAGGTGGGTGAACTGGCGCTGGATGCTGCCACCTACCGCGTGACTTTTCGGGGTGTGGAACTCAAGGTCGGGCCCACGGAATTCAAGCTGCTGCACTACCTGATGAAACACGCCGAGCGGGTGCACACCCGTGGTACGCTGCTCGACAAGGTCTGGGGAGACCATGTGTTCATCGAGGAGCGTACCGTGGACGTGCACGTCAAGCGATTGAGAGAGTCATTGGGTGAAGCGTCTGGCATGGTGGAAACGGTGCGCGGCGCGGGCTACCGCCTCACGGCGATGAATCACACCGGAAAACCGGCTCAAGGCGCCCCGATCCCGGCCGCATGACCCGTCGTGCCATTGAATTGCTGCTCCTGGTCGCCCTGGGAGCGGTCTGGGGCTGGGCCCATGAGTCGCCCGGTATCACCTTCGCTGGCGGCCTCGTGGGCGCTCTGGTGTGGTCTTTCGTGGATGGCCTGAGGGCACGGCGCGTGATGCGCTGGCTCAACAAGGGCGAGGCGACCCGGGCCCCCAATCTCAGCGGCGCATGGGGCGAGCTCGTGGAGCGCTGCCGCAAGGTCATCAAGAAGCTGGAGAAAAAGGCGCAGAGCAGCGACGCGCGCCTGGAAGATTTCCTAGCCGCCATCCAGGCTTCGCCCAATGGCGTGGTGCTGCTCGATTCTTCAGGACGCATCGAGTGGTCCAACCTCACCGCCGCCAACCACCTCGGCTTCGACCCCCAGCGCGATCTCGGGCAGTACGTGAGGAACCTGGTGCGCAACCCGGCCTTCACCGCTTACCTGGCGGGGGGCGATTTCGGCCACGAGATCCAGATCGACGGGCCCGGCCCACGGCCGTCGCAGCCCACCAAGATTTCGCTGCAGATCCATCCCTATGGCAAGAAGCGCAAGCTGATGATCACGCGCGATGTGACCGCCGTGCAGCTGGCCGAGACGATGCGGCGCGACTTCGTGGCGAACGTGTCGCACGAGATCCGCACACCGCTCACGGTGCTCAGTGGCTTCGTGGAGACCATGCAGAGCATCCCGCTGGAAGAGGCGGACCGCACGCGTTACCTCGATCTCATGAGCCAGCAGGCCCACCGCATGCAGACCCTGGTGAGCGATTTGCTGACCCTCTCCCGGCTGGAAGGCAGTCCCGCACCCGGGCCGGGCGAGTGGATCGATGCCGACGAGCTGCTGAACCATGTGGTGGCCGAGGCGAGGGGGCTGACGCATGCGATTGCCGCCACGCCGCACGACATCGAACCGTTGGATGGCCCCGATCTCTGGGTCTCGGGTGCCCGCACGGAGTTGCTGAGCGCGATGTCGAACCTGATGAGCAATGCGGTGCGCTACACGCCGGGTGGCGGACGCATCCGCTCGGGCTGGCGGCGGCGTGCGGACGGTTGGGTGGAGTTCTTCGTCAACGACACGGGGCCAGGCGTGGCCGCAGAACACCTGCCGCGCCTGACCGAGCGCTTCTACCGCGTGGACCGCAGCCGTTCGCGGGAAACCGGCGGCACCGGCCTGGGGCTGGCCATCGTCAAGCACGTGGCGCAGCGCCATGGCGGCCACATCGAGGTGCAGAGTGTCCTGGGTGAAGGCTCGACTTTCGCGATTGCCTTGCCCCCGTCGCGCGTGCGCGAGCGCGTCAGCGGCTGACGCGCTGGTAGACCAGCAGGCTTTCCTTGTTGTCGGTCAGCCGACGCACCGTGGCCTTGAAAGCCCATTGTGTGAGGTCGACGCGCTGGTCCAGTGAGCGTTGGTTCTCGGGATCCACCACCAGGCTGCGGCACCGGTTTTCATCCGAGGCGCCGGTGCGCACCAACTCGAGGCGGCCGTGGTACTGCAAGGCCGCGATCTGCGCCTGACTCAGGCCATCGACCAGCACACAACTCTGGGGCGAGACCAGGCGCGCGATGCTCCGCGAGATCGGGCCGTAGCTGCGGCCGAAATCCAGCAGAGGCAGCCAGAGCGTCATCAACAACAGCCAGCACAACGTGCTGCCGGCCGCGGGCAGCACCAGGCTCTTCCACAGCGCCTGGCGGTGCCGGCCGACGCGCCAGGCCACGAGCCAGAGCCAGGCGGCCGTCGCGATCGCACCGGCGGCGAAAAGCAGGAAGGAGAACTCGGGCACGAACCCGGGCGCGAGGCGGGCGACGTTGGCGGCGGGCTTGGCGGGAACGCCGGTCTGCATGGCCAGCCAGATCACCCAGATCACCAGCGCACAGCCCGAGAAGAACACCAGCGTGAACCAGTCCACCAGCGCGGCCACGCTGCGGCGCAGGGTGGGCAGGGCGAAGGCCGCCAGCGAAGCCAGCGCGGGCAGGCCCAACAGCAGGGCGCGATCCCGTTCGTCCGACAGCGCGCTGTCCGCGACGCTCACCAGCGCCGCCCACAAGGGCAGCGCCACATGGGGCCGCAGCAACTGGTGGCGCCAGCGCCACAGGGTCCAGAGCACCAGCGGCCAGGCGGGCCAGGTGAACCACACCAGCAGCTTGCCCCAGCTGCGCCACTGCACTTCAGCCCAAGGCGTTTGCAGGGCAGGGGCGGGCACTTGACCGAGGTAAATCGCCACAGCGAACACCACCACCAACGACAGCGCCGCCGACAGCAACGGGTCGCGCCCCGAGACCGGTGCCTCCAGCAACCAGTCGGTCTGCGGACCGGACGAGGGGGGCGTGCGGCGCGAGAGCCACAGAATCAGGAGCAGTCCACTGGCCAGCAGCACCGCGATCCAGGGCGCGCCGCTGAAGACCAGCCCGAGCACGGCGACGCCCCAGGCGAACACGCTGCGCAGCGGCCGACGGCTGCCCGCGTGCGCGAGCCGCGACGCGGCGAACAGCAGCAGCGACACCCAGGCCAGGCGGGCCAGGTCGGGCGTGGTTTCGTGCGAAAGCTGGGCCAGACCGAGGCAGGCCATGAGTGCCAGCAGGCCTGCATCGGCCAAGGCGCGCGCGTAGTCGGTGGGTTGTGCTTCGCCACCGAAGGCGAAGGCCACCGGTTGCGCGGCGGGTTGGCGTGCCAGGTGGTACACCGTGTACCAGGTGCAGATCAACGTGAGGGCCAGCAGCAAGGCAAACGGGATGCGGACCGCGAAATCGGGTGAGACGAAGGGCAGCAGCCGGATGAAGGCCGCGCCCAGCCAGTAGGGCAAGGGACCGGCTTCTTCGACCGCCAGACCCAGCACCTGGGGACTCCACCAGCCGCTGTGGCCGGCGGCCATTTCCAGCATCACGCCAAACGCGGACACGTCGGCGTTCTTCCAGGGCTCGCGGCCGAGGAAACCGGGCAGTACATAGGCCACGCAGAACAGGATGAGCGCGAGCCGCGGCAGACGGCGCACGGCCGACTGGGTGACGATGGCGGGGGTGGGCTGGTTCACTGCGGCGAATATACAGGGGCGAAAAAAAAGCAGCCGGATCGGGCTGCTTTTTTGAGCAAGGTGCGAACACCCGGGAAAAGCCCGGGCACACGCCGCTTACTTGGCGGTCTTGGCGTAACGGTTGCGGAAGCGCTCGACGCGGCCACCCATGTTGTCCACGCTTTTTTGCGTGCCGGTGTAGAAGGGGTGCGACTCGCTGGAGGTGTCCAGCTTGTACAGCGGCAGCTCGCGGCCGTCTTCCATCTTGATGGTCTCTTTCGTGTTCGCGCAGGAGCGGGTCACGAATTTGAAACCGTTGGAGAGGTCCTGGAAGCAGACTTCGCGGTAGTTGGGGTGGATACCGTCTTTCATGGCGTTTCTTTCAGTTCAGGTGCCGCAGCCGCAACGAAACCGTTTCGTTGTACTTGCCGCAATTAGCAAAGCCTTGGATTATAGCCTTAACCGCCCCGACGCATCATGTCGAAGAATTCGGAGTTGTTCTTGGTCGATTTCATGCTCTTGAGCACCATCTCCATCGCCTCGATTTCGTCCATGTTGTACATGAATTGGCGCAGGATGCGGGTTTTTTGCAGAATTTCGGGCTGAAGCAGCAATTCCTCGCGGCGCGTGCCGCTGCGGTTGAGCTGAATCGAGGGGAACACGCGTTTTTCGTACAGGCGGCGGTCCAGGTGGATTTCGCAGTTGCCGGTGCCCTTGAATTCTTCAAAGATCACTTCGTCCATCCGGCTGCCGGTGTCGACCAGGGCCGTGGCGATGATGGTCAGCGAACCACCTTCTTCGATCTTGCGGGCCGCGCCGAAGAAGCGCTTGGGCCGTTGCAGGGCGTTGGCGTCCACGCCGCCGGTGAGCACCTTGCCGCTGGAGGGGAGCACGTTGTTGTAGGCACGGGCCAGGCGGGTGATGGAGTCGAGCATGATCACGACGTCCTTGCCCAGCTCCACCAGGCGCTTGGCGCGCTCGATCACCATCTCGGCCACGTGCACGTGGCGGGCCGCTGGTTCGTCGAAGGTGGAGGCGATGACCTCGCCGCGCACGGTGCGCTGCATCTCGGTCACTTCCTCGGGGCGCTCGTCGACCAGCAGCACCATGAGCACCACCTCGGGGTGGTTGGCCGTGATGGCGTGGCACAGGTGCTGCATCATCACCGTCTTGCCGCTCTTGGGCGGCGCCACGATCAGCGCGCGCTGGCCGCGGCCGATGGGGGCGATGATGTCGATCACGCGGCCGGTGATGTTCTCTTCGCTCTTGATGTCGCGTTCCAGTCGCATCTGTTCCTTGGGGAACAGGGGCGTCAGGTTCTCGAACATGATCTTGTGCTTGTTGTCCTCGGGGGGCAGGCTGTTGATCTTGTCGAGCTTGTTGAGGGCGAAGTAGCGCTCGCCGTCCTTGGGGATGCGCACCTCGCCTTCGATCATGTCGCCGGTGTGCAGGTTGAAGCGGCGGATCTGGCTGGGCGAGATGTAGATGTCGTCGGTGCTCGCCGTGTAGCTGGTGTCCGGGGCCCGCAGGAAGCCGAAACCGTCGGGCAGCACTTCCAGCACGCCGTCCGCATACACCAGTTCACCGCCCTTGGCGCGCTTCTTGATGATGGCGAACATCAACTCCTGCTTGCGCATGCGGCCAGGGTTTTCGATCTCAAGCGCTTCGGCCTGCTTGAGGACTTCAGACACGTGCAGTGCCTTGAGTTCGTTAAGGTGCATGGAATTCACTCCGAAAGGGAGTTGAGTCAAAACCGGGGGAGGGGGCGCCGGCGTCCGGATGGCGGACGGTGCGCGGAAAGAAGGGCGGGCGTCTGTCAGGCCCGCTGAAGCAAATTATGACAGGAAATAGGGGGCCGGGGAAACCGTGCCCGGGCGTTGCACCCGGGCACCCTTCAGCAAGGCGTCAGGCCAGTTGCTGGTCGATGAAGGCGGTGAGCTGAGCCTTGCTCACGGCGCCGACCTTGGTGGCGGCCAGCTGGCCATCCTTGAACAGCATCAGCGTGGGGATGCCGCGGATGCCGAACTTGGCGGGCACGTCGCGGTTGTCGTCCACGTTGAGCTTGGCGATCTTGAGCTTGCCGTTGTACGAGCCGGCCACTTCATCGAGGATCGGCGCAATCATCTTGCAAGGGCCGCACCATTCGGCCCAGAAGTCCACCAGCACCGGCGCTCCGGCCTCCAGCACATCAGCCTGGAAGCTGGCATCGGAAACGTGTTTGATCAGGTCGCTGGCCATGATTCATCCTAAAAGTCGTTGAACGGGGAGGGGTTACAGTTTGGGTCACATGCCAGCAGTTCAAGGTGTTCTCACACCCTCTGAGCGCACGGTCCGCACCATTGTGACAGAAACACCCATTTCCATGACGCCTGTAAGCTCGATCCGAGAGGCCGGTTCGCCGGCCGCGGGTGAGGGCCATCCATCGATGCGCCAATGGGCGCGCTGGATCGCGCACATCGATCAGGCCATGCAGGACCGTGCCGTGCCCGCCAGCCGTGTGGTGGTGCTGGTGCCCTATGCCCAATTGATGGACGCCGGGCGCAAGGCCTGGGCGGCGTCGCATCCGAGCGGGTTTGCCCCGCGTTTCGAATCCAGCCGCAACTGGGCCACCAGCCTGCGGCCCTTCCTGCCGGGTCCGGGCGATCTGAGCATGGACATGGCGCGCGACAGCCTGATGGCTGCGGCCCTGATCGAACGCGTGGCACCCGCGCGTGCCGATGCCGCCTTGCGCGCCATCATGGTGGGTCGCCTCGTGGAGGCCGCGCGACAGCTGGCCCCTTTGGCCGCCGCGCTGCCGCCCGAGGAACGGCTGACCTGGGCCGAACCGCTGCGCGCGTCGCTGGCGCCCGCCGCTTCCTCGTTGTACTGGGAGGGGCTGTTGGCCACGCTGGCGCTGACCTGGGTGAGCACCTCCGCCTATGCCACCGATGTGCTGTGGGCACCGATGGCGCAGCCCGGCGGCCACGCCGATCTGCTGGTGGTGCTGCAGGGCTTTCAGGAAGACCCGTTGGCCATGGCCTTGGCCGCGCGTTGGGGTGAACAATCGCTGGTGTTGTCGCTCGGCGAAATGGACGATGGCGCCAGCGGTTTGCCGGGTCTGCACGCCTGCGGCGACGCGGAAGACGAAGCCCAGCGCGCCGCGGCCTGTGTGATCGCGCAGGTCAACCACGGACACGTGCCGGTGGCGCTGGTGGCCAACGACCGACTGCTTACCCGGCGCGTCAGCGCCATGCTGCACCGTGTGGGTGTGTCGGTGCGCGACGAGACCGGTTGGAAGCTCTCCACCACCCACGCGGCCGCACAACTCATGAGCGTGCTGCGCGCGGTCGATGCGCGCGCCTCGATGGACGATGTGCTGGACCTGCTAAAGCAGGCCAAGGCCTGGCCCGAGGCGCAGGTGCAACAACTGGAACAGCTCGCGCGCGAAGCGGGTGTGTCGCGCTGGAAGGTAGCGCTGCAGCACGAGCGGCTTGCCGCGGTGATTCCCGAAGGCCTGCCCGCCTGGCTCGAGGGCTTGCAGGTGGGAAGACCCTTGACGATGTGGCTGGGCGACCTGGCCGCGGCGCTCAAGGCCTGTGGCCTGTGGACCTCGTTCGAGAGCGATCCCGCCGGACAACAACTGGTGCAGACCTTGCGTCTGGGCGAAGGCGCGGCCATGGAGCTGGCCGGCGTGACCCAGGCGGTGGACGGGTCCACGCGCGGTGGTGCGCGCCTGTCCCTCAGCGCCTTCACCGCCTGGGTGCGCGATGTGCTGGAGGGGGCGAGCTTCATGCCCCGCAGCGCGGGCGACGCGGCCGTGGTGGTTCTGCCCATGGCGCAGCTGCTGGGGCGGCCTTTCGCCGCCACCGTGGTGCCAGGCTGCGACGAGACGCACCTGAGTCCCAGCCCCGAGCCACCCGGCGACTGGACGACGGCGCAGCGCGAGTTGCTGGGCCTGCCGTCCCGCGAGGTCTTGGCCCAGGCCGCGGCCAGTGCCTGGCGGGCCACGCTCGCCTTGCCGCATCTGGATCTGCTGTGGCGCACGCAGGAGCGCGGCGAGGCCGTGCTGCCGAGTGCCTGGGTACAGGCGTTGCCGGTGCAACCAGGGGTGGATCCACGTGACCTGCGCCCGCTCACGCCAGCGACCCAACCGAGGCCCACGCCTTCCGCCAGCGATGTGTTGCCCGAGTCGCTCTCGGCCAGCGCCTACCAGGACTTGCGCGATTGCCCCTACCGTTTCTTCGCGCTGCGGCAGCTGCGCCTGGTCGAGGCCGCCGAGCTCGAAGCCGAGCCGGATCAGCGCGACATGGGCAACTGGTTGCACGCGGTGTTGCGCGCCTTCCATGAGCAGCGCGGCGACACCCGCCCGGGACGCGACGTGGACCAGGCCTGGCTTGACCGGCTGGCCGACGAGACCGCCACCGCCATGGGCTTGAACGCGGGCGAGGGTGGGGCCGGTTTCCTGCCTTACCAGGCGGTGTGGCCCGCGCTGCGCGAGGGCTATCTGGACTGGCTGGCCGGTTTCGAAGCCACCGACGATCGGCCGGGCCCGCGCTTCGTCCAGGCCGAGGCCGAACGCGTCGCGAACGCAGGACCCTGGAAGCTCTACGGCAAGCTGGACCGCATCGATGCGCAGCACAGCCCCGAAGGACCGATTCCCTTCGTGATCGACTACAAGACTGAGAGCCGCAGCAAGACCCACGACCGCGTGAAAGAGCCACTGGAAGACACCCAGCTGGCCTTCTACGCGGCCCTGCTGCCCGACGACAACCTGCGCGCCGCCTACCTCAGCATCACCGACAAACGCGGCGACGGTGGCAAGGACGGGCCCACCTGGCTCGTGGAGCAGCCCGACGTGCTGATGGCGCGCGAGCACCTGCAGGCCGGCCTTGCGCACGACATGACGCGCGTGGCCGCCGGCCAGCCCATGCCGGCGCTCGGCGAAGGCCGCGTGTGCGACTTCTGCGCCGCACGGGGCCTGTGCCGCAAAGATTTCTGGACGCCCGCATGACGGCACCCGCCTACCGAATCAACGGCGCGCCCGCCGCGCGCGAAGCCTTCTATGCGCTGGCTTGCGACCCCGCGCGCAGCATCGCCGTGGAAGCCTGTGCCGGCGCCGGCAAAACCTGGATGCTGGTCTCGCGCATCCTGCGCGCGCTGCTCGACGGCTGCGCGCCGCAGGACATCCTGGCGATCACGTTCACCAAGAAGGCCGCCGGTGAAATGCGCGACCGGCTCAACGCCGAACTGCGGCGCTGGGCCGGCCTGAGCGACGACGCCCTGGCCACCGAGTTGCGCGTGCGGGGCCTGGGCGAAGCAGACGCCCGGCGGCGCGTGCCCGAGGCCCGAGGCCTGTACGCGCGCGTCACCGCCATGGGTCGTCCCGTGCAGGTGCGCACCTTCCACAGCTGGTTCGCCGCGTTGCTGCGCGGAGCGCCGCTGTCGGTGCTGCAGGAACTGCAGTTGCCGGTGCAGTACGAGTTGCTCGAAGACGACGCGCGCGCGGTGGCCCAGGTCTGGCCGCGTTTCTACGCGGCGCTCGCCGCCAGTCCCCTCGAGCGAGAGGACTTCATGGCCAGCGTGGCCGAGCACGGTCGCCACCAGACGCTGGTGGCACTGAAAAAGACCCTCGACAAGCGCGTGGAGTTCGCGCTGGCCGATGCGGCGGGTGTGGTCGAGGCATCGGTCGATCCGATGGCGCAGCGCTACCCGGAGTTCGCGGGTTTCGACGAGCCGGTGCAATGGCTGGTGCAGGACGCCCATGCCGTCACGCTGCTGCGCGAAGCCGCTCAGGCCCTGGGGCGCGCGAGCGCGCCGACCTTCTCCGCCAAGGGCGTCGAGCTGGAGCAGGCGCTGGGCCAGGCCGATGGCACGGGTGCGCTCGCGGCCTTGCTCACGCAGAAGGACGAGCCGCGCAAGTTCAGCGACAAGCTCGCCGGCATCGAGGCCGTGCGCGCCGCGCAGCAACTGGCGCTGCGAACGCTCGAAGCCCTGCGCCAGCACCGCGCCTGGTTGCACCACCAGCGCCTCTCGCGCCTGGCCCGCGTGTTGCTCATGAGCTTTGCCGCTTTCAAGCGCGAACGCGGCTGGGTCGACATGAACGACGTGGAAGGCGCGGCGCGGCGCCTGCTGGGCGATGCCGAGCTCTCGGGCTGGCTCCAGCAGCGGCTGGACGCGCGCGTGCGCCACGTGCTGATCGACGAATTCCAGGACACCAACCCGCTGCAATGGCAGGCCCTCTACGGCTGGCTCTCGGCCTATGCGGGCGCGGGTCCGGGCGAGGCGCCCTGCGTGTTCCTGGTGGGCGACCCTAAGCAATCGATCTACCGCTTCCGCCGCGCCGAGCCGCAGGTGTTCAAGGCGGCGCAGGCCTTCGTGGTGCAAGGTCTGGCCGGTGCGTTGCTCAGTTGCGATCACACGCGCCGCTGTGCGCCTGCGGTGGTGGACGCGCTCAACGCCGCCATGGGGGCGGCGGTGCAGGCCGGCGAATACGGCAGCGACTACCGTCCCCACACCACCGAAAGCACCGCGCAAGGCGAGGTGTTGTGTCTGCCGCAGCTGCCACGCAGCCTGCTGGAGCGAAGCCAATCGGGGAACGATGGCGAGCCCGTGTGGCGCGACAGCCTGACCACGCCGCGCGTGCTGCCCGAAGACAGCCTGGCCGCGCTGGAAGCCGGGCAGGCCGCCGACTGGATCGCCACCGAGGTGGCCGACGGGCGCCTGCTGCCCGACGACATCATGGTGCTGTCGCGCCGCCGCGAGCGCCTGGCCCGGATGCACGAGGCCCTGCTCGAACGCGGCCTGGCCAGCGAACAACCCGAAAAGCTGGAGCTCGGGGAAGCGCCCGCGGTGCAGGACGTGGTGGCGTTGCTGGACGCCCTGGTCTCGACCCGGCACGACCTGAGCCTGGCGCGGGCCCTCAAGTCGCCGCTGTGTGGCTGGAGCGACGACGACCTGGCCCAGCTCGCGCGCCTGCGCCAGCGCTGGACACCACCGCGCACCGATGGCGCGAGCTCACCAACCCTTCGGCCTTCGTGGTGGGAGGTGCTGCAGCGTTTCGGCGCCTTGCCCGCCGATGAACAAGCGGCGGCCGCCTCCACCCCGGCGCAGGCTGCGCAGTTCCAGGACACCGCGCGGCGCCTCGCGCTCTATCGGGGCTGGCTGCTCAGCTTGCCGCCGCACGATGCGCTGTCCGCCCTCTACGACCATGGGGACGTGCTCGCGCGCTTCGCGCAAGCCGTGCCCGCGAGCCAGCGCGCCACCGTGCTCGCCCAACTGCGCGACCTGCTGACCCAGTCGCTCGCGCAGGATGGCGGCCGCTTCCTCACCCCGTACCGCTTCGTGCGCGCGCTCAAGGCGGGTGGCATCAAGGCCACCGCAGTGCAGACGCCCGGCGCTGTGCGCCTGCTCACCATCCACGGGGCCAAGGGCCTGGAAGCCCACACCGTGCTCATGCTCGACACCGATTCCGGCTCCGCCCGGCCCGAGAGCATGGGCGTGCTGGTGGACTGGCCGGGCGAAGACCCGCTGCCGCGCCGCTTCGTGTTCCTGGCCAGCGAAAAATCGCCACCGGCCTGCGCGGTGGACGCCTTGCAGCAGGAGCAGCAGGCGCGCTCGCTGGAGGAACTCAACGCCCTCTATGTGGCCCTGACGCGCGCCGAGTCGCGGCTGGTGATCTCCAGCTTCGAACCGCACAAGCGCGGCACCACCACCTGGTACGCACGCTTGCAGCCGCTGGCCGCGCCGCTGGAGGCACCGTTGCCCGCGGCCGACGCCGATGGCCCCCCTTCGGTGCAAGCCCAGGTCTTCAACCTGTCGAGCTTGCCTCCTCTGACTGTGGAGACCGCCTCCGTGGTGAATGCGGAAGTCGCACCGCCCGTGGACGACACCGCCAACCGCATCGGCCTGGCGCTGCACCGCCTGCTGGAATGGCGGCCCACGCCGGCCCAGGGTTTCGATTGGGCACCCGAACACACCCAGGCCGTGGCGCGCGAGTTCGCGCTCGACCCGGCCCAGGCGCGCGATGTGCTCGCCATGGCCCAACGCATCGTGAGCGGCGAGGCCGCCTGGGCCTGGGACGCGGAGGCGCTCAATCACTGGGGCAACGAGGTCGAGCTTTTCCACCAGGGGGAGCTGCTGCGGCTGGACCGCCTGGTGCGCCGCCGCGACAGCGGCGACTGGTGGGTGCTGGACTACAAGAGCGCTGCCCATCCCGAGCGCCAGCCCGAACTGCTCGCGCAGATGGAGGGCTACCGCCAGGCCATGGCGCAGGCCCGGCCGGGCGAAGCCGTGCGGCTCGCCTTCATCAACGCTCAGGGCCGGCTCATCGAGCTGGCCGCTGCATCAAGTTCTTCATGACCAATTCGAGTTCTTTTCTGCCTGTCGATGTGGCCGTCATCGGCGGCGGCCCCGCCGGCCTGATGGCCGCCGAAGTCATGGGCCGCGCCGGCCTCAACGTGCACCTGTTCGACGCCATGCCTTCGGTGGGCCGCAAGTTCCTGCTCGCGGGCAAGGGCGGCATGAACCTCACGCACGCCGAAACGCTGCCGGCCTTCGTGGGCCGCTACGGCGCGCAGGCAGACCACCTGCGCCCGCTGCTCGAGACCTTCGGGCCGCAGGCCGTGCGCGACTGGGCCACCGGCCTGGGCATCAGCACGTTCGTGGGCAGCTCGCAGCGCGTCTTTCCCACCGACATGAAGGCCGCGCCGCTGCTTCGGGCCTGGCTGCACCGGCTGCGCCATCCCGAGTCCGGTGGCACGCCGGTGGGCTTCCACATGCGCCACCGCTGGACGGGCTGGGACGGCACAGCCCTGGTGTTCGACACGCCGCAGGGGCCGCTGCGGGTGCAGCCCCGCGCCACCGTGCTTGCGCTGGGCGGCGCGAGCTGGGCGCGCCTGGGCTCCGACGCTGCCTGGGTGCCCCGGCTGCAAGCCGAGGGCGTTGACGTGGCGCCGCTGCAGCCCAGCAACTGCGGCTTCGACGTGGCGGGCGGCTGGAGCCCTTTCTTCCTGGAGCGTTTCGCGGGCCAGCCGTTCAAGTCGGTGGCGGTGCGGTTCACGGACAGCCTGGGGAACGGTTTTCAGCGCAAGGGCGAATTCGTCGCCACGGCCACCGGTGTCGAAGGCAGCCTGATCTATGCCGTGTCGGGCCTGTTGCGCGATCAGATCGCGCGCGAGGGCCGGGCCACGTTCGAACTGGACCTGCTGCCCGACCGCACGGCCGAACAGGTGCTGGCCCAGGTGGCGCATCCGCGCGGTTCGCGCAGCCTCTCGAGCCACCTCAAGAGCCGGCTCGGCTTGGAGGGCATCAAGATGGCCATCGTCAATGAATTGTTGAGCAAGGACGCAATGCACGAGCCCGCCCGACTGGCCGCCGCGCTCAAGGCCTTGCCCATCACGCTGGCCGCCGCACGGCCCATCGACGAAGCCATCAGCAGCGCCGGTGGCGTGCGCTGGGAGGGGCTGGACGATGGCCTGATGGTGCGGTCGCGACCGGGCCTGTTCTGTGCGGGTGAAATGCTCGACTGGGAAGCGCCCACCGGGGGCTATCTGCTGACGGCCTGCCTGGCCAGTGGGGTGGCGGCCGGTGAGGGCGTGCGCCGCTGGCTGGCCACCTGATTCAGTGGGCCGAGCTTTTCGAGAGCAGGTTGAGCACCAGGACGCCCGCCACGATCAGGCCCATGCCCAGCATGCCGGCGGCATCGAGCTTCTGGCCGAACACCAGCCAGCCTATCAATGCGATGAGCACCACGCCCACGCCCGACCAGACGGCATAGGCGATGCCCACAGGAATGGTGCGCAAGGTCAGGGACAGCAGGTAGAACGCCGCGCCGTAGGACACCACGACGATCGCCGAAGGCCAGAGCTTGCTGAAGCCGTCGCTGGCTTTCAGGGCGGAGGTGCCGACGACCTCGGCGGCAATGGCCAGCCCGAGCAGGATCCAGGGGTTCATCGCCGGCCGTTCAGTCCACCAGGGCCTGCAGGTTCAAGGGATAGGACTTGCCCAGCCACAGCGCGCCGTCGCGGTGATCGCTCAGCGCGTCGCCGGTGTTGGGGTGGATGAGCACATCCAGCGCAGCGTGGTTCAGGGCGAGCCAGCTCACCACGTGAGCGAACTCGGGGGCATCGAAAGCCACCTGGTAGGTCCAGGCCGGATGCGGCCCGACCGGTTTTTCGTGGAACCGCCCGATCTGCACGTGGGCGGCGAGTTCGGCGGCGATGACTTCGCGCAAAGCCCAGGCGGCGTCGCGCTTGTCCGCACCAAAGTACACATGGGCATGCCAGCTGGCAATGGAGGCGGGATCGCGCACGGACATGGTGGGATGAGAAGAAGGTGACGAGCCTTGACCCCGGCACTGGATTCACAGTTAGGGCTGCTTGGTTCCCCACCTGACCCGGTTGGCCGCTTCACCATGCGGGAAGGCCCGTCGAGGTCGATTGTAGGCGATGGGGTGTGTCGATGCCGGATCACCTTGCAATACCCCGCCGCTTAGAATCGTCGCCATGTCCTATGTCGTCCTGGCCCGCAAATACCGCCCGCGCAATTTCACCGAAATGGTGGGGCAGGGCCATGTGGTGCAAGCGCTCTCGAATGCCTTGACGACCCAGCGCCTGCACCACGCCTACCTGTTCACCGGGACGCGTGGCGTGGGCAAGACCACGGTCTCGCGCATCCTGGCCAAGTCGCTCAACTGCCTGGGTGCCGACGGGCAGGGTGGCATCACCGCCGAGCCTTGCGGCGTGTGCCAGGCCTGCACCGACATCGACAGCGGCCGTTTCGTCGACTACACCGAGCTCGATGCCGCTTCCAACCGGGGCGTGGACGAAGTCCAGGCCCTGCTGGAGCAGGCGGTCTACAAACCGGTGCAGGGGCGCTTCAAGGTCTTCATGATCGACGAAGTGCACATGCTGACCAACACGGCGTTCAACGCCATGTTGAAGACGCTGGAAGAGCCGCCCGAGTACCTCAAGTTCGTGCTGGCCACGACGGACCCGCAGAAGGTGCCCGTGACCGTGCTGTCGCGCTGCCTGCAGTTCAACCTGCGGCCCATGGCGCCCGAAACCGTGCTGGAGCATTTGCAACAGGTGTTGCAAGCCGAAAACGTGCCTGCCGAGGTGCAGGCGCTGCGCCTGCTGTCGCGCGCCGCTCGCGGCTCCATGCGCGACGCGCTCTCGCTCACTGACCAGGCGATCGCCTTTGGCGGCGGCCAGTTGCAGGAGGCCACGGTGCGCCAGATGTTGGGCGCGGTGGACCGCTCCTATGTGCTGCGCCTGATCGATGCGCTGGCCCGCGCCGATGGCGCCACGGTGGTCGATACCGTGGACGCGCTGCGCGTGAATGGCCTGAACGCCGCGTCCACGCTGGAAGAGATGACCGGCGTGCTGCAGCGCATGGCCGTGCTGCAGGCCGTGCCCGACCGCGCCCAGGCCGAAGGCCTGGACGACCCCGATGAAGCGCAGATCGCGCGGCTGGCGCAAAGCCTGCCGGCCGACGAGACGCAACTGCTCTACAGCCTGTGCCTGCACGGGCGCGGCGAGCTGGGCCTGGCCCCCGACGAGTACGCCGCGCTCACCATGGTGCTGCTGCGGCTGATGGCCTTCAAACCCGCCAACACGGCCGCTGTCAGCGCGGCGGCAGAAAAAAAAACACTGAAAACGGCTGAAGCGCCCGTCACGGAGGTGGCCGCACCCGCGGCTGCGTTGGCGCCCACGCCGGTGCCGATGGTGCGTTTGCCGGTGGTGAACCCGCCGCCGGCCGTCGCTCCACCCGCACCCGTGAGGGCGCCGCAGCCCTCCGCGGTGGCTGTGTCGGCACCCGCCGCCGCGCCGCAGATGCCCGCCGAGCCGGTGGACGATGCGCCCTGGCCCGAGGACGATGGTCCACCCTGGGAAGAGGCCGAACCGGCGCCACCCCGTGTCATGGCCATCCCGGTGCGCGATGCCGGTGAACCCGGCCCGGCGGATCAGCCTCAGGCCCGCGACGAACACGGCACACAAACGGTGTTGCCCGCCGCGCCCGGTGGCAGCGTCGAAGGCGATTTCTGGTTCGAGATCGTGATGCAGCTCGTGCGCGCGGAAGCCATCACCGCGCTGGTGCGCGAGCTGGGCTTGCAATCGCAACTGATCGCGCGCGACACGGACCAGTGGGTGCTGCGCGTGGAGCGCAGCTCGCTCAACCAGGGCAATACGCGCGAACGCCTGGCCACGGCGTTGAAGACCATCGGCCACGAGGTGAGCCTCTCGGTGGAGATCGGCAGCGTTTCGGACTCGCCCGCGCGCCGCGTGGCAGCGGAAGCGGCGCGCCGCCAGCGCGAGGCCGAGGCGCACATCCTGAACGACCCCTTCGTCCAGACCATGATGCGCGACTTTGGCGGCAAAATCGTGCCCGGTACCCTCAAGGCCATCACCACGGCCTGAGCCTCTTTTCTTTTTTCACTCGGAACGTTAGGAAGACCATGTTCAACAAAGGACAACTCGCCGGCCTCATGAAGCAGGCCCAGGCCATGCAGGACAACCTGAAGAAAGCCCAGGACGAGCTGGCCTTCATCGAGGTCACGGGCGAATCGGGCGCCGGCCTGGTGAAGGTGCTCATGACCTGCAAGCACGACGTCAAGCGCGTCACCATCGACCCCAGTCTGCTGGCCGACGACAAGGACATGCTGGAAGACCTCGTGGCCGCCGCGTTCAACGCCGCGGTGCGCAAGGCCGAAGAAACCTCGGCCGAGAAAATGGGCAAGCTCACGGCCGGCATGCCCGGCCTGCCGGGCGGCATGAAGTTCCCGTTCTGATCCCCATCGCGCGGGCTCCTTCGCTCATCGATGGCTGAAAACCACTCGCTCGAACTGCTGGTGCAGGCGCTGCGCCGCCTGCCCGGCGTGGGGGTGAAGTCGGCACAGCGCATGGCCTTCCACCTGCTTCAGCATGACCGCGACGGCGCCGTGCAGCTCGCCCGCGCGCTGGAGCACGCGGCCAGCTCGGTGAAGCACTGCAACCTGTGCCACACCTTCACCGAAGACGACATCTGCCCCACCTGCCGCGATCCCCGGCGCGACCGCAGCCAGCTTTGCGTGGTGGAGACACCCGCCGATCAGGCAGCGATGGAGCGTACCGGTGCCTACAAAGGCCTGTTCTTCGTGCTCATGGGCAAGCTCAGCCCGCTCGATGGCGTGGGCCCGCGCGACATCGGTCTGCAGAAACTCTTTGACCGCATCAGCGCGCCGGCCGAACAAGGGGAGCCCGAGGTGCGGGAAGTCATCCTGGCCACGAACTTCACCGCCGAAGGTGAGACCACGGCCCACGTGATCGCACAGGCGCTCAAGGGCCGCACGGATGTGCAGGTGACCCGCCTGGCCCGGGGTGTGCCGGTGGGCAGCGAGCTGGAGTACGTGGACCTGGGCACGATCGCCCATGCCCTGGTGGACCGGCGCTGACCGGCGCCATTTCTTCTCGAAAGCGCTTCATCATGAAACTGGCAGGATTGACCGTGGCGTATTGGGCGGTGGTGGTGGCTTCGCTGTTGCCGATCGGCTGCGCGTGGCTCGCCAAATCGGGCACGTTCTCCAAGCCGCGCCGCGATGGTGGTTTCGACAACCAGCACCCGCGCGAATGGCTGGCGCGCCAGAGCGACTGGCGGGCCCGCGCGAACGCCGCGCAGGCCAACAGTTTCGAGGCGCTGCCGTTCTTCATTGGCGCCGTGATCATCGCGCACCAGCTCGGCGCTTCACAGGTTCGCCTGGACGTTCTCGCCTTTCTGTTTGTCGTGCTGCGGGTGCTTTACATCATGATGTACGTGGCCAACCTCGCCACGGCGCGCAGCCTCGCGTGGACCCTGGCACTGATCGTCAATCTCGCGATCCTTTTCGTTTGACGCGCGCTTGCGTTCGACGTCGTTACATCAGCTTGCAATTGCTCGGTACAAACCCGCTCGGGATTGGTCCTGATGCGGGTTTGCGGCCCGCCCCCTAGTCTCAAGGCTCATCCAAAGAATGTGCCGAGAGAGGAAACCGGGTCATGTGGAGTCGCCGAAACTGGGGACGTGTCTGTGCGTTGAGCGTGGCGTCGGTCGCCGTACCGTCCTTGCGCGCGCAGCCGGCGCCGGCCTCTGCGGCGCCACCCACACCTCGACCCGGTGCGCCCAAACTGGCGATTGCGGTCGATAGCCGCTCCTCGTTCTGCTACCTCCCACTGACCATCGCGGAACGCCTCGGGTACTTTGCCCAGGAAGGTATCGATGTGGAGGTGCGCGAGTTTCCCGATGTGGCCCAGTCGCTGCACGCCTTGCAGAGCGGTGCGGCCCATGTGCTGTCCGGTCCGTACCCGAACACGATCGCACTGCAGGCGCGCGGCCAGAACCTCCAGTCCTTCGTGTTGCAGGGGCGAGCGCCGCAGGTGGTGGTGGGAGTGTCGCTGGAGACCATGGGCCACAGCGGCGGGGTGGCCGACTTGCGCGGCCGCCGCGTGGGCGTGATGGCCACGAGTGCGGCCTCGCACCGCGTGGCGAGCCTGGTGCTGGGCAAGGTCGGGCTGCGCGCTGCCGATGTGCGCTACGTGCCGTTGGCGAATGCTGCGGCGGCGGTTCAGGCGTTTCGCCGCGGTGAGCTCGATGCGATCAGCTACACCGACCCGACCGTGACGCAACTGGAGCAGATGGGGGCGCTCAAGGTGGTGGCCGACACGCGCAGCACGCGCGGCACGGCCGAGGTCTTTGGCGGTCCCTTGCCTTCCGGCTGTCTGTGCGCGCCGGGGAGCTTTCTGACGCAGTACCCCAAGGCCAGTCAGGCGATGGCCGATGCGATGGTGCACGCGCTCAAATGGCTGCAGACCGCGGGTCCATCCGACATCATCAAGGTGGTGCCCGAGCGCTACTTTCAGGGTGACCGTGCGCTGTACCTGGCGGCCTTCGCCCGCGTGCGCGAGGCCTGGACGGTCGACGGCATGATGCCCGAGACCGGGCCGGCCACGGCGGCGCGCATGCTGGCGCAGTTCGAGGAGCCCGGCTCGCTGCAGCGTGTGGATCTGGCGCTCACCTTCACCAACGACTTCGCGCGCAAGGCCAAGGCCCGGTTCCGGGCTTGATCCCGGCGCGAGCGTCCGGGGGCGCTCAGTTCTTCTTGTCGGACTTGCCGCTGGACGCCACGCGCGTCTTGCTCGCGCTGGTGGCGGTTTTGGACTTGGTCTTCACCGGCTTGCTCGCGGTGGGCGAGGCCTTGCGCGCCGGCGTGGCCGTGGCCGACTTCTTGGCAGGGGCCTTGCTCGGTGAGGCGGCCTTGGCGACCGCGACCCGCTGCGGCAGCATGAGGGTGATGCGCTGGCCCGGTTTGAGTGCTGCGTTCACGGCCAGTTTGTTCCAGCCCGCCACGCTCACCGGGCTCACGCCATAGCGCTGGGCCAGGCGCGTCAGGTTCTCGCCCTTGCGCGCCTTGACGGTGGTGCGCTTGAGGATGACCTCCGGCTGGAAGCTGATCTGGCCGTTGTCGGCCACGTGCACCGGCAC